>Ga0302187_10000162_pt1 | contig 64569 bp, 47 predicted proteins | sample II_Bog_E1_3_FD_202120 | JGI IMG/M metagenome (GOLD analysis project Ga0302187, IMG submission 202120) | Peat permafrost microbial communities from Stordalen Mire near Abisko, Sweden - II_Bog_E1_3 | ecosystem: Environmental > Terrestrial > Soil > Wetlands > Peat | place: Sweden: Abisko...
CCGGGCTCAGACGCTCGCTCGCCTCCGTCAACACTTTATCGAGCGGACCGAGCATCAGTGTCAGCGGCGTTCGGAATTCGTGGCTGACATTGCTGAAAAACGTTGTCTTGGCGTGGTCGAGTTCGGCCAGAGCCTCCGCTCGCTGGCGCTCCTGTTCATAGGCGCGGGCGCTGGTCAGTCCGATCGTGATCTGTTCCGCTACCCGACGGACAAACTGCCGGTACGCATCACCAAAGGCCTGGCCGGGATGGATTCCGGCGACAAGGAAACCCACCGCTTCACTGTGTTCGCCCAGCCGAAACGGCACCACGCTCGCTTCTTTCGGACGCTCCGGCCAGTTCGGCACTGACACGCCTGAAGCGAGATCTCCGAGTTCAACCAGAACCCCATTCATCGCCAGTGCGGGGTCAAATTGCCAAAGGTTGTCGCCGCGGCAGTCGATGACCGACGGATGCAACGCTTCATCGATTTCCACGCTGGCGCCTGCCAGGTACGCTTGATTTTCGGACGGCCGATATTCATAGAGAAATGCGAATGGGAGGCTAAGGCAGTTTTCGCCGAGGGTTTCCGCGCTGACTCGCCACACTTCCTCTTCGTTTCGCGCTCCTGCCGCTCGCGACGACAGGTCGCGGAGCAAATGCCGGCGTCGATCTTCGATCACCCGTTCCGTCGTCTCGAGCGCCGAGTTCAACACGCCGCCTACGCGGCCGTTGTCATCCCAAATCGGACTAGCAGAAAATGCTATGTAGACCTCTTCGAGATAGTTGTTGCGGGTAAGTGGGACCAGCGCATCGGACAGATAGTTGACGGTCTGACCCCGAGCCATCACGGACTCGTACATCGACCCGATGAAATCCCATGCCTCGGGATACACCTCGCGGGCGCTGCGACCCAGGGCCCACGGGTGCTTTGTTCCCGCAATCGGTCGATAGGCATCGTTGTACAACAGCACATAATCCGGCCCCCAGCAAATGGCCATCGGATAGCCAGAGGCCACCACGACACGCACGATGGTTCGCAGGGATTGCGGCCATTGTTCCAGGGAGCCCAATGGCGTAACCGACCAGTCGAGCGCGCGCAAACATGCGCTCGTCTCGTCGCTTCCGCCGAAGACGGTTTCAATCGGATTTGTCCCTTCGGGGCCCATACCCGAGATCCTCCACTCGGCGACAACGTGGACAAGGATTACGGTCGATGGTTGAAGAATCCCAAAGAGCCACCCGGCAGACCGGACCCGTTGGAATGCGATCAATGAAAAACGCGGGTTGAACGGATCAGCAGGATGGCTGTCAGGAAAATTCGGGGGAAACCAAACAGTCCATTTGCCTTGAACGTGCTGCTGCAAACGATTCCGAATTATATCGTGTGCCGAGGGTGGACGGCCGCCATTGAAAGTTAATTCATTTGGGGGGGCGGCGTATCTTCAAAAGGTAAACCGGCCGCCCAGTTGAATCTGGCGCCCGGTGCCGGCAGTGGTCAGGATTTGCCCTGCGTTATTGGCAAAGTCACCCGCCGCATCCTTATAAACGGCATCCCCGTTTCCTCCAAGGGTAAAAGCACTTTGCGTATTACTCGGAACTCCAAAATTCGGATGGTTGAGCAGGTTATAGACTTCGACTCCAAACGTAAGCTTCCGTTCTTGACTGATTGCAAATTCTTTGTGCAGCGCTGGGTCAAATTGAGCAAACGCCGGTCCCCGCAGCATATTTCGTCCGGCATTGCCAAACTGCCCCGCAGGAGGGACCGCAAAAGCACTTGGATTAAACCAGCAGGCCGGAGTACCCACTCTGACCCCATTCGGACAGGCCCCCGCGTAAGGGTTCCCAACAAGGTTCGGACGTTCATTGATAAGCAGCCCCTGCAAATCGGCATTGTCGAAAGAAAGCATCGGGGTAAAAGGAGGACCGCCATGAACGCTGGCAACAGCCGCGATCTGCCAGCCACCAAGGAGAGATCTGGATCCCGGCAGCTCGTACGCGGCATTCGCCACGAAGTTATGCCGGATGTCGAAATCTGACCGCCCTCGGCTTCCCTTGCGATCGAAAATGTTTTGAGATTCGGAAGGATCGTTCACAGATTCTACGGAAAAATCCACGGATGCATCATCGATGGAATGGGCTAACGTATACGATGCCTGCCACAAGAGGTTATGTGCATAGCGTTTCGAAACGGAGACCTGAAAGGAGTTATAAAAGGATTGCGCGTCAGTCGATATCGTTTGTAGAGGTGATGGCAGGTTCGGATTGTAGCGATGGCCTAGCGCCGGCTCAAAGGGGTTCTGTTCGCCCTCGCGGGTGAGGTGATTGCCACGCGTGCCAAAGTAACCAGCGCTGAGGCTTATACCTCGCGAGATTTCCCGTTCAACATTGAGGTTGTACTGCATCACGTATGGGAACTTGGGATAGTAGGTCATCGTGAAAAGATCGAGCGGCAGGGTCACTTGAGCGTTCTGCGGGTTTAGAAACTGCGGGAAAACGAATTCCTCTGCATCGAAAAAAGGCGCCAGAAACCGGTCGAGACCGAACACGGCTGCCGGAAACTGGTCGCGATAGATTCCGAACCCACTCCGCACCACAGTCTTGCCGTTACCGAATACGTCCCATGCAAAGCCTGCCTGCGGTGAGAAAAGATTCAGCGGCGTCGCGGCAAATAACATGCCGACTGTCGGCGCAGAATCCGTCGCAGGGTTTCGAAAAGTGGATAAACGGCCGTGAGCCTCGGTCGGATTGGAGTAAAAATCGTAGCGCAACCCGATGTTTACCGTTAAGCGGCTGTTTATGCGCACGAAGTCCTGGGCAAACCCAGACGCGAAAGTTTCACGGTATCCGCGCTCGGAATCGGCATTGGAAGGATTGACCCCCACATAGGCCAGTGGCACGCCTTCAAGAAAGGATTCGAGGGCAGGATTGTTGCTTTCTGCCGGCAGTCCGAGGGCAGTCAGATCTTCGAACTCGTAGAGTCCGTTTACTGCGAAATCCAACGTCGAGTTTAGATCGAGCCTGCGGAGCTCTGCGCCGAATTTTAAGGCATGGCGGCCAATGGTACGCGAGAGCTGATCCTGAACCTGATAAACGGTCGAATAATCGCCCAAAGGAAATGCCGCGTAGTTGCCAATCAGGCTCAAACCCGTGACATCGATCATTCCGAACGGCCTGTCAGGTTCTAAAGAAATAGACAGGCCCGGATGCGTATTATCGGGCGCAGAGGAAGCCGTTGTCCGGTTGACACCCAAGCGCAACTCATTGATCAATTCCGGTGCGAGATCCGTATGGTCCTGAATAGTCACATACTGATTCCGCGCCAGGTGAAGAGTCGGAAATCCCGGCATGTAGGTGCCCGGCGGTGTTCCTGCGTATGGCGCGACAGACGAACTGTCATCGACGGTGTAACGCGCGAAGACCGAATGCGTATTGGAAAAGTTGTGGTCGATGCGAACCATACCGTGATCCTCACGGGTGGCGCCTTTGTCAGCCGTGATCAGTTCGCCGGTTCCATCTCCATTGTCCGCTCCGTTCGAAGGAGGCATCAGATTAAGAAACTGTTGCGTTTGGGGATTGATCGGAATGGCGGCGCACCCGCTTGAACTGGCGCTGGTGCAGGCCCCCGAGGTCTTCGCTGAGGGCAAGAAACCTTCATGAGCAAGCGCATCGGGCGCAGTGGCAATTGCCGTGGATGCCTCGACTTCGCGAAACCCCTCATAGTTGGCAAAGAAGAACGTACGATTACGCTTCAGCGGCCCTCCGATTCCGGCACCGAACTGGTTGCGGACGAACGGGGGGATCGGGTTGGCGCCCAAGTCAAAATAGTTCTTAGTGTCGAGTGACGCATCCCGGTGCAATTCCCAAAACGATCCGTGAAATTGGTTACTTCCTGACTTGGTTGTCATATCGATGACTGCGCCACCATGCCCGCCATACTCCGAGTTGAAGGTCTGCGTCAGAACGCGGACCTCCGCCAACTCATCGAGGCCGAGAAAGAACCCCGAAGCGCCCGCTGGCGAAAATCCCCAGGCGGGATCGGTCGCATCCATACCATCGATCAGAACGTTTGTCATACTGGGTCGGGTTCCATTTATCGCCACTTGCGCCGTCTTACCACTCGAAAGCAACGAGGGCGCACTTCCGGGATCGGGAGTGACTCCAGGCTCCAGCGCTACCGCACTGAAGAGATCCTGATTATTGAGAGGCAGTTTCGTCAGGCTCGCCTCTGCCACGATTCCGCTGACAGCAGAGGTCGTACTGTCGATGCCGCTGACGTTCGCGTTGACCGTTACCTGCTGCCGTAGGTCGCCTATAGTCAGTGAGAAATTTATGATCAACCCTGAGGCCGGAACGAGCGCAACACCTTCGCGAACCTGTGTCTGGAATCCCGTTTTCTCTATGTGGACGGAGTAGTTTCCTGCTGGCAAGCCGGCGAATCGATATTCGCCTGCCGTGTCTGTAAGGGCGCTACGTTTCAATCCAGTACCACGACCAACAATCGTCACGCTGACGCCGGGGACAACAGCGCCACTTGGGTCGGTTACGGTTCCGGAAAGAGTCACAAGCTGGGTTTGCGGCCACGCACAGATTTGAAGCAATACAAGCGACAGGACCAAAAGTAAGTACGCCCTCGGACTGAAAAAATATACAAGCGTGCCGCGCTCCCTGCCGGTGTACAGCGTGAAATCGCCCTCCTCGCGTAGGGGCTCCAAAATATACTCGGAATGCTCTGCCATCGCAGTAGACTCCTGTCACCAGGATCGAACGGCCCAAAATTTTCAGTTTTCAGACAGATGGGGGACTCGCGATGTGCATCGTCGATGCGTTTACTGGGGAATACTGCGTTTCCGCACCGACAATGCGACCGAAACCATTATATGCGAAAAACTGTATCGAATCGCACACCGGAGCAAAGCCGCTTGCTTCACAGAGAGGTGAATCGGTTCTTGAAATCCCGCAATCGTAGGGGATGCTATTGTCTCTTTAAGCGGAACGCCAACTCTGGATAAGACGCTCTCCCCCTCGCCTGACATGAAGATTGTTCCATGACTGTGCACCATTAACGGATTGTTGACTTTGATCCTCTATCCCTGCGAAATCACACACTTCTGCAGAGGATCTTCCGGGTATATAAGCTGGCCCTTCCTCGTCTTCAGAAACGGGGTCAGAAGATGCCTCGCGGCAACGGTACGGCTCATAATATCCTTCACGATCCATCCCTTTTTCGTCAGTGCGTCACCGATAAGGGACCGATGGCACCGCCACGGTAACGCCTCGGCGCACATCATCGAAGTTTCTCTCCCCCTTGCAGTTTCAATGAGCGATTCCAACCCTTCTGAAAACTCCGGGGTTACCATGTAGTCCGCGAAACCTCGGAAGGAAGCATTTCGCCACCCGAGATTAACCGAGTCCTTTCTTGCATGGCGCAGTCCGCCGAGTTCCTCGATGTGTTGATAGCTCATACCTTTTCGCTCAAGGGAATGCTCCAGCAGATCGGCATTGAACTGGGGGTTGTGCCGCGACCGCGGTATCGATCTGACATCGACAATGCCTCTAACGCCATGGGTGCTTAATAACTCTATAAACTCCTCGATCGATCGTGTCGAATGACCGACCGTAAAGATACAGGGTCTTTTCATATCGCCACCTCCCCTCTGCACAGATGCAGCGTCGAGCCTCATCGTTCGCAATTGCCTACTGCAGAGCGCGAGGAGCGCTTGCAGGCTTGGATGTCAATCTAAAAGATAATGATTGCTCCGGTTGATACCAAGGTATCGATCGGTACTTTTGTCCAATTGATTGGCCTCCTGATCTCCGGCTTAATCGCAAGAGGTAGTCCAATCTGACTGGGTCGCGTTGGTGAGCGTCGTATAGAGTCTGCTGAGTGGATCAATGCCTGCTGCATCAAAGTTAATGGCCCGAATCGATACTGACGTGGACCTTCGACGCCTTTTGCGCGCAGAGCTTCCTGTCAACACTGTGAAACTAGCGCGCTATTTGGTTGGCAAGGTCATCGTTCATGACACTGCGAACGTCAGGCTAGGCGGACGCATTGTCGAAACTGAGGCCTATCCGGTCGGCGACCCAGCTGGACATGCTTTCCGGGGCATTACGCCACGCACTCGCCCCCTTTTCCTTGAGCGAGGACATGCATATGTCTATCTTGCCTATGGCGTGTCGTTCTTACTGAATGTTACAAGCGAGAGGCCTGGGGTGGGTGCAGGAGTTTTATTACGGGCTGTTGAACCTTTTGACGGTTTGGAACTCATGGATAACACGCGTCGAAGGAAACAATGGGCCGATATAGGGAGAGGACCGGGACGATTGACGAAGGCATTACAGGTTGACCTCCGGCAGAATGGATTTGACTTATGCAGTCCAAGTTCTTCGCTTTGGCTGGCTGAGGCGACGCTCAAGACCGGACCGATCGGCAAAAGCGTGCGCATCGGCCTGACTCATGCAGCGGATCGCTTATTACGCTTCTACGAACGCGGTAATAAATTCATAAGCGGTCCCAAGAGATTACTCAGAGAATGACCCCGTTGAAATCGTTAACCCATTTTCACTCTCACACTGAGCCGAGTCGTATGCTTGTGAGTTGACAGGCAAATAAAATCCATACCAACTGCCGAAGTAAAGGTGTTCTGAGGCTATGTCTTCAAGTCTACAAACGAGACCAATTGGCCTGACGGACGTCATTTCGACTTCCCTGAACGTAGTCTTCTGCGGAATCAATCCTGGAATGCGGTCTGCTGCGGTCGGGCTTCACTTCGCCAATCGGACTAATCGCTTTTGGCGTGTGCTCCATCTCGCAGGCTTTACTGCCCGGCAATTTGAACCCGAGGAGGCACGCCTCTTGCTCGATCATGGTTGTGGAATCACCTCTGCCGTTGCTCGGCCGACAGTCAGCGCAACCGACCTCAGTCGAGCCGACTACATCGCCGCCCAGCCCGGTTTCGAGCGAAAAATCGCAAAGTACAGGCCCAGATACCTGGCATTCCTCGGAAAGCCGGCGTGTTCGGTTTTTCTGAACCAGCGAGACCTATCGTGGGGACTACAGCCAATGACACTCGCCGGATCTACCGTCTGGGTATTACCCAGTCCGAGCGGCCTGAACCGCGCATTCACGATCGGCAAATTGACGGACGCGTATAGAGAACTATTTGAGGCCGTGGCCGCGCCAACTTTGCTGTGACGATCCGCCCTGCCGTCAATGCGCCTGAAAGCGAATTCATCTCGCGCTGAGCAGCTCCTGCAGGACCACGGCTTCGTTGTGCTGCTGATCTTTGGCGCCATAGACTAATGTGACAGTCCCTTTTGCCGCCTCTTGTCTTAAGAGCGAGAGCGGCTCGTTGTTCCTTTTGAGTTCCTCCAGGTAGCGAGACCGAAACTCTGCCCACCTGGCTGGATCGTGTGCAAACCATTTTCGAAGTTCCGTGCTTGGCGCCACGTCCTTTAGCCAAAGATCGACCCTCGCCTTCTCCTTCGTAAGGCCTCGCGGCCAAAGCCGGTCCACCAGAATCCGTGTTCCGTCCCCTTCGTCCGGTTCTTCGTAAGCCCGTTTGATCCGAATACTCGTCATATGACTATTTACCCATTACCTCTCAATTCCGATGCCTATTGGTCATTAGGCCAGAAGCACTGGGGCGAATCTATTGGACGATGGTATCGATTCTGTCCAATAGACGTAAGGCATACGAACTCAACTGCGGACCTGCGCGTTGCGTTTCTTCGCCCCGATCAACTGAGCGCTCAATGCGCTGAGAATAGCCAATCCGACAGATATCCAGATCACATCGCGATATCCGGAAACGAATGCTTCATCGAAGGCCTGCATTACGAGCGGTTCACTGATTTGAGCCCCGGCTAGTTTCGATCGCTGCATTTCGACGCTTTGGCGCGATGAGGGAGAAAGTTGCATCCGCGAGAGACTGCGATCGAGAGTACGGTTGAATCCGGCTGAGAGGACGAGACCAAAGACTGCGACTGCCAGGAGTCCGGCTATTCGCGAAACTGCATTGTTGACTCCTGAGGCGACGCCCGCCTCGCTGGAGGGAACCGATTCCATCACCGCCGTCGTAAGCGGAGCAACACTGGTAGCCATGCCAATGCCCAGAACAACCACGGCCGGGAAGAACGTGCTCCAGTACGTGCCTCCGATCCCCGGCCTTAGAAAAAGTGCGAAGCCTGACGCTGCGACAAGTGACCCAACCGTGAGCGGCAGCCTGGCGCCATATCGAGCCACCAGGCCTCCGGACCACCGGGAGAGTACAAATATCAGCAGGATGAGCGGAAGCAGAGCGGCTCCGGCCTGTGTCGCGGAGTAATGCTGGACTTGAATGAGATCAAGAGGAAAGAAAAATAAGATGCCGCCCAGCGGCGCATAGAGCAGGAACGTGAGCAGGTTGGCCCCGGAAAAGTCTCTGGACCGGAAAAGATGCAAAGAGACCATCGGAGCCGCAGAACGTGATTCTACAAAAAGGAAGCAAAGCAGCGCGCCCACGCCGGCAAGGCCCATTACCCAAATAACCGCTTCGTGGCCTGAAGCAAAGGCCGAACCATTGATGAGAGCGTACGTGATCGCTCCCAGGCCGAGCGTAACAAGCGTGGCGCCGTGCCAATCGAGACGCTTGTTTGCTGCTTCGTTGCGGCTCTCCGGGACATACCTCAATGAAAGCACAATCACGATGACCGCGACGGGAAGATTGATGAAGAAGACCCATCGCCACGACGCATTTTCCACCAGCCATCCGCCCAGCACAGGCCCTATGGCTGCAGTAATCGCCGTGAAGCCGGACCAGGTGCCGATGGCACGTCCGCGCTCGCTTTCTGCATAAGAGGCGCTGATAATGGCCAAGCTTCCCGGAACCAGAAGAGCTGCTCCTATCCCTTGAACTCCGCGCGCGACAATGAGGGAAGTGATTGAGGGGGCGAGGCCGCACCAGGACGATCCAATTGCAAACAGGAGAACACCGTAAAGGAAAACTTTACGGCGGCCATAGAGATCGCCAAGAGAACCGCCCAATAGCAGCAGCGATGCGAGCAGAAGAGCGTAGGCCTCGACCACCCATTGAATGTCCGTCGCCGATGCATGGAGGGCGCTCTGCAAGGCTGGCAACGCTACGTTTACGACTGTACCGTCGATGAACGCCATGCTGGAAGCAAGAATCGTCGCAGTCAAAACCCAGGGGCCTATGCATGGTTTTGATGTGCCCGGAGCGATGCGGGCTGCCACTTCTTCACTCGGGGATTTGTTGGGCATCATCATTCGCTGATCAATCCTGAGCTTCTATGCTTGCGTCAGTTCATGCGGCAACAATGGAGAGATTCCTGCTTTGCAGCCAAGCTACAGACAAAAACGTTGCATCACCATCCTATTCAATTGACTTCACGCCTGTTCAGAGCGGCTCATCGCTCACGACGATAAGCACAGGTCCAGAACCGACATCCTGTCCTGCAGTACTGCCTGAATGTCGGTGGAGGAGGGACCAGAGCTGTCGTGCTCGGGTTAAGAACAAAGATCGACTTCGAGGACAACAAGACCAGGCGCATGTCTGCGGAATGCGATCAAGTTCGGTTGCATCGCGGCGTTTACTCAGGTTCTGGTCGGATCGTCCGGAGCACCGTTGATTGACCGTGCCAGTAAGACCGCGAAAGCGGAGGATGAGCAAGAGTATCGGCACAACACGCCATTTTCTGGAGAACATTGTGGCGGGCATTCGCCTTTCGCGCCGACTCGGTTGGTGTCACAGTGCATTGAATCAGCGGAAGCTATTCTGAACGGAATTGGCCCATCCGCTCTAGGGCCAGTGACACTTGATCGATTCGTACGCCCTCACCTTATGGCGAGTGGATAGAAATACGAAGCAGGGTCTCCCTCATGGGTCGTGGCGAGGAAGTATGTGCCGGTGCTGGGCTGCGCAGGTCGAATACTACCGAGAGATCCGTGTGAAATCTCTGCACATTTGCAACAGCAGGGGCGGTTACTTTCTCAGATGCGCCGTTGCGATCTGTGATGACGGAGACAACGTAATTCCCAGCCGGGCTGAAGTTCGGACGGATCACGTAGGTTCTGTCCACAGATCGCGGAAGGAACACTACCGGAATTTAGCGCTCGTCTTGCTGGTGTCATCCCCACGACAGAGTCGCCCCTGTTTCAACAACTCTGTAATCAGACGCTCTCCAACCGCCCCGGTTTCGCCCGCCACAAATACTCGCGTTGTTCGCTACTCTCAATCCTATCGCGAAACTCTATGAATAGATCGTCTGCGCAATTCATCGCTCCAATTTACTTCCGGCTTACTTCTCCGGAGTGACGACAACTTCCCCCTTGCTGATCTTCGCCAGGAAGTCTTCGCCGGTCCCGATGTGTTCGTTCACCAGGCGCGATGGAGTGTGGGCAAGCCACTCGCCCAGCGAAATGTCCTGGTACTCACCCGTCGGGAATACTTCCAGAAAAACCAGGTCGGTGTCGCCGAGATTCTCGATGTAGTGCGGCTGCGACTGTTCAATGTAGCCCACGTCTCCGGCGTGGAAGTCCATGGTACGGGCGCGCGCACCGGCAGTGAAGACGGTCATGCGGCCTGTGCCCTTCACGTAGTACTGCCACTCATCCGCAGTCGGATGCCAATGTAGTTCCCGCAGGCCGCCCGGCTTGAGCGTCACAATTGCCGCTGCGATGCTCGTGATCGGGAAGTTGGAGCGATCGACGACCTTGACGCTTCCACCCGTCGTTACTTTAGTGGGCTCCATCTTCCCGGCGAAGAATGCGAATGTATCCGGAACCGGACCGCTGTCGGCGTAGACCTGCTTCTTTTCCTCGTTCAACGGGCGAGGCAGGTCGGCAGCGAAGATGAACCTTTCCCGTAGAGGCACGTTGTCAAAGGTCGACTCCGCGACGTTAAAGTTCTTTGCCAGTACCTCCTTCGGCGTGTGGTGCAGCCAATCGGTCAGCAGGAACGTCTCGAATTCGTTGAAGTTGCCATCGTCGAAAACCAAGAGGAACTGGCAGCCATTCTCGCCCAATCCCTGAATCGAGTGAGGTATACCGCCCGGGAACAACCAGAGATCTCCTTCGTTCACGTCCTCCACGAACGCCCGGCCTTTTTGATCTACCGCCGTGATCCGCGCGTTGCCGGCCGTCATATAGGCCCACTCGGAGCCCACATGCCAGTGCAGTTCGCGGACACCCCCGGAGATCAAACGCATCTCAACACCAGCCATTCTCTTCGATAGCGGAAAATCGCGCACTGTCACCTGACGAGTCCAGCCTCCCGACTCGATGCGTCTGTGCGCCATCGCAAACGGATATTTGAACGGAGGCTGGCCTCCCGCATCGGTCCCTGGCGGGTACACAGAATCCGGCTCCTGCGACTCCAGTCTCGGATTCTTGGGGCCCAACTCCTGCTCGTTGACTTCAATATTTGCGTCCCCGCTGATGTCCATCGTCTCTTGCGCCATAGCCAAATTCGGAAGGCTCGCTGGCGGCTCGGTCGAGCTCTTCCCCCGGATTGAACGTCGCCTGATAACGCTATTGCTCGTTCCATTGTTTTGTTCAGTCATGCCCACTCCTCCTATTCCCATTGATCGCGATGAGGGCTCTTGTCGGCCGCGCACATGCTGTCCGCGCGTGTATCGAACTAGCAACTCACGAAGTACCCATCACTGCCCGGTCTTCAATCCGTGGCCCGCAGGATAGGCAGTAGGAGTACCGTCGATGCACCTGTTCCGAGCCAACCGGCATCCGTTCCTCGGACCGATTCTCCCTGCAGATGCGGCTTGCCCTGGCGTCACATTCTCCATCGAGACAAACTCTGATCAGGAACCAAATGGAACTGCCGGAACATTCTCCAATTCCATCTGAAACGGAACGACGGCCAACTCGATGGGGTATAGGCAATAGGGACAACTTGCGTGATGCACCGAGTCGCTTTGCCCGACGAGGTAAGGATTCGGCCTCAGGCATTCGGGGCATGCAACAATTGCACCCGATTCGCTCGCTGCTGTCAGCGCCTGCCTGGGAATCCATATGGGAGTTGAGACGCGCCTCGATCGCAATTCATTCTCATCCCTTAAAGACGTCACTATCTGCAATAACCGCACGACGCTAGTCGCTCCCTTTGGATAAAAGGCATCTGCAGCAACTCCCGGTGGAATTCCCTCTCCGTGATAAGAGCCACTCATTGCGATCACTTTGATCACTGGATAATGGCGCCGTACGATTGACAAAAGTTCCAATCCAGACATGCGCGGCATCCTGAGGTCAGAAAGCAAGATCCCCGGCGCTTTTGTTCTGATGAGAGCCAAAGCCGCTAATCCATCCGAGGCTATCCGGACCGAATAGCCGCGCTCCGTAAAAATCTCACGAAGCACACTCAGAAGCATCGCGTTGTCCTCCGCTATGACAATCTCGTCGGAGCTTTGAAACATGTTCCTCCCCCTAAGTCATCGCCGATGCTCGATGCCATCAGAACAACTCAACGTCGATTACGGCTCTGGCAATTTCCATCGGCCATGCTATTTCATCCTTGGCATATGCGATCCACGTCTCGTCCAGGCACTCTGAGACAGGACCCCCCTGTCGCGGTCTATTTACGGTCCGACCGCCGCGCCCCGAACCGCGTCAGTCGCCCTCACCACGGACTGAATGACTGTCGGTGGCTCATTCCCTCTCCTCCGCATTAAATTTGCTCGGGGCAGTTCAAATTGCATTCCTCGCAGCGTGTCAGAACCGCGACAAAACAAAGATCCATCATTGTTCAGTCGAGCACAATTGGACGTTGGTATCGGTGTTGCGATTTATCTATCCGAAGGCATCGCCGATGATAACGCCCAGTTGTTGAACCGTGCCCGTTGTGGGGCATACCTCAGGGAGACTTCAGGGAAGACGTCCGCACGATTCACTCTATGCCGCAATTGCAGGCCGTTCGGCCGCCGGTGCATCAGACCGCTTTGGTGTGCACGGCCAAGCGCCGTCGCCAAGCTACTCGCAATGCGCAAAGGGCGCGCCAGATCGAGAGGCTGTTCCCGGCCCCGCTCAAGAACAAGGTCCAAGAGTTAACAACCAATCTGTTGAACCTGTTCAGACCAAGACAAAAGTATTGCCAATACCAACGTCCAATTGTTCCCGCTCCTCGGCTTTGCTTTGATGGCTGTACGTTCTGGTTCAGGGTCGGATGGGAAGCTGAAAGCGGTCAACATGAGATCACCACATGATGCGTCGGAGGCTCGAGCGGTAACGGTTGTCACAAGGCGACTTGCTCTTGCTTTGGCGATAACGGCGGTTGTTTCGTGTCAAGCATTGGGCCAAAGGGCGCCTGCTACGCCAAACGAGCCTTGGATTCCAGACCACAGCACGTTGGAGCGGCGCTCAGTTTCAGTTCCAACGCACGAGGTGAAATTGGATGAGGAGCATGTTTACAGTCTCGGAGAGTTAATCGATATTGCAGAGTCGAATAGTCCTACGACACAAGCGGCTTGGAATCGGGCCAAATTGGCTGCCGCATCCGTTGGGATTGCAGAGAGCGACCTGTATCCAACGATAATTGTGACAGCGGCTGGACGAGATTATGTGAACCCTCAGCTCTTCGGCCAGAGCTTCGCTCTGCAGGACATAGGGACCTTTGAGACGGCTGTTCATCTGACCTACACTCTCGTGGATTTTGGTGCCCGCGGTACTGAAGTCACGGCGGCAAAAGCGCGTTTGGTTGCTGCAGATCTTTCATTCAACAATGAGCATCTCATCCTAATTCGACGAGTCAGTCAATCGTATTTCGCATTGCTCGAAGCAAAGGGGCTGCGGGAAGCGGCAGAAGTGTCCCTCAGCGACGCGAAGGTGGCAGAAGCGGCGGCCCAGGAGCGGCGTAAAAACGGGCTCGCTACCGTACCGGAGGTGCTGGAGGCTGAAGCGGCGACTGCGAAAGCAAACTATCAATTGCAGAGTTCGCTCGGGGCAGAGCAAGTGGAGACTGGACATCTCGCTCAAGCGATTGCCGCCAGCCCGCTGTCCGCTCTGAAAGTTCAGGCACTGGATCAGCTTAAGATTCCGGACAGACTGGATCAGTCAGTTCGAGATGCAATAGAGACTGCGTTCAAAGATCGGCCTGACCTGCAGGCAGAAGAAGCGCGTGTGCGTGCCGCGCGAACTGAGGTAAGGCATGCCTACTCGTCGTATTACCCGTCAATTTCGTTTGAGGGATCAAAGGGTTGGCTTCGCGCCTTTGGCGAGCAGCGTGGCTATCCAGGTCTCTATGGGAAAACCGACACTTATGACGCAACGATTGGGTTGAGATGGACCGTATTTGACGGTCTGCTGCGAGAGAACCGCGTGAAGACTGCGAAGGCAGAAGAGAAGGTAGCGACAGAAGAGGTTCGCAATCGGCAAGATGAAATTACCGATCAGGTTTGGACTGATTATGCAAATACGCAAACAGCCCTGCGCCAATCGGAGGCGGCAACGGCCTTGCTGACCGCTTCGAAGGAGTCCTATTCAGCGGCATTGGAATCCTACAAAGACGGTGTCCGTAATTTCCTGGATGTACTTGCGGCTGAAGATGCTTTGGCGCAAGCCCGGGCGATCGACGTCACTGCCCGCACAAACGTACTCCAGAGTTTCAGTGACCTCGCATTTCGAACCGGCGACCTGCTCGCAAATCATCCGAAAGGTAAGAATCCATGAATTCTATCGATTCGAATCCGTGGCGCCGCAGGAACACTCGTCCGATCTGGATGGGCCTTGCGATCTGCCCCCTCTTAGTGCCGACCATCGGGTGTTCCAGGTCGCCAGCGTTCAATCTCCTCGGATCGTATTTTCCGGCATGGCTCGTTTGCATCGGAATTGCGACTGCACTGACGTTGCTGGCGCACATGTACGCCACAAAAACAAAGCTAGCCGAGCAACTTTGGCCGTCGCCGATTGTCTACTCCGCGCTCCTGTGTCTGCTCAGTTGCACGCTCTGGCTGATCTTCTTCGAATAACGAGGGAATTATGATGTCAAACCCGATTCCTCAACGTAATGATCGGCGTAAAGGACAGATCGTCAGCGCGTGCATTGTCACCGGCGCGCTTATATCGGCGGGATTCGTTTTGCGCACAGTGACCCTTTACCCGAGAACCGATGACGCTGAAGTAACAGCGAATTTTATCGGCATCGCACCCGTGGTTGAGGGGCCAGTTACACAATTACCGATTCGCGATAACGATTTCCTCGAGAAGGGCCGCTTGCTCTATAGAATCGATGATCGGCCCTACCTCTATGCATTGCAGAGCGCGCGCGCTGCCCAGGCGGAACTGGAGGGCGAGATCGAGAATGAATCGCGTCTCATTTCCTCTCAGGTCAATCGAGTCGACGTGGCGAATGCAGGCGAGCAAAGCGCCCTGGCGAACGAGACAAGGGCAACGGACGAAATCGAGATTGCAAATGCGGCGATTGCGCGGTCTGATGCTGCGCTGAAACAAGCCGAGGCCGACGAAAGCTACGCCACAGGCAATTTCCATCGCATCGAGCCTCTTCTGGTGAGGGGCTTCGTCACGGAGGATGATGTTCATAAAGCTCGCACAACCGCCGAAGCAAAGGCTGCGGCTGTAGAACAGGCGAAGTCCCAATTGCTACTGGCGAAGGCAAGTTTGCTCGCTGCGACGGCCGAAAAACAACAAGCCTCCGCACAAACCTCCCAGAGCCGGGCCGAAGTCAAACAATCGGCACACTCTGTTCTGGTTCTAGCGCCCTTGCTTGCGCAGCGTGAGAGCCGGGCCTCCGCCGTTCGTCTGGCCGAATACAACTATGAGCAATGCAATGTGCTCGCGCCATTCGATGCCCGCGTGACGAATCTCATCATATCCGAAGGCCAATACGCGAAGGCGGGCAAGGAATTGTTCACCCTTATCGACAACAGAAACTGGTGGGTGCTCGCGAATTTCAGAGAAACGCAAATCGCACGCATTCAGCCTGGTACGCCCGTAGATGTCTTTCTCATGTCCGACAGAACGACGAAGTATCGAGGCGTTGTCGAGAGTGCCAGCTTTGGCGTCATTCCCGATCCAGACGTTGTAGGAAAGATTTCCGCAGGTCTGCCGGATGTGCAGCGCACTCTAAATTGGGTGCGTCTTGCCTCGCGTTACCCGGTGCGTATCAAGATTCTAGATCCTCCTCCGGCAAGTCTTCGTGTTGGTCAGGTCGCGACCGTCGTCATGCGCCCGCCCCACCGTGAGAACTGAGGTCCGTGATGACAATATACGGGGAATACAAGGCGCCGGTCACAAAGGTCGTCGAGATGATCCGGGCTGAGTTGGCGCCGTATCCGGGGCGGTCCTGGCTGGTGGCGAGAATTGCACTCGCGTGCACAAGTGTGATGCTGCTGGCCGAGGTCTTTCGAATCCCCGGCGCGGTCCTGGGCGTTAGTTTCCCGATATTAATCTCACATGAAAGCCCAGGGGCGGCCAGGAAATCTGCATTTCAGATCGCCATGGCTTGCTCGATTGGGACTTTGGTAGTCATCCTTGGCGGAGTATTCACTGTCGGCTCCCCATTTCTTCATGTGATGTGGGTGCTGGCAAGTCTTATGACCGCATTTGTGGTGCTCAGCAGCCTGAATTTCAGCAGCCCTGCACTCACCTTCAGCGCTGTGATCGCGGTTGGGATTCAGGTCTGGGAGTATCCGGTCCATGCTGAAGCGGGCATCGAAGATTCTCTCTATACGCTGCTTATGATCCTGATCGGCTGCCTGATCGGCGCAGGAGTCGAGACGGTGTTTGCAAAGAAGGACTCGTCCAATGCAATCCTGGACGGGATCAGCAGTCGCTTAGGTCTTGTAGAAGCGTTTCTCAGTCAAATACGAACGGATGAGCTTCCTCGATCGGCATTAGGAATCGAGCTCAGTCGTTCTGCCGCCAAGGGCGTGGAGAGCTTGTCAGGATTACTCGCGCACTCGCACTACGAGCCAGAGTTCCACGATTTGCTCTCAACCGTGATTGATCTCACCGGTCAACTGGTAGAGCTCGGTTCGAATCTCGTCGAATCCGCGCAGTCCTTGTCCCCTGATGAGCAGGAGCATTGCATGGCCATTGCACGAAATATCCATTCAATTCGTTCTTATCTCTTATGCGGCAGCCATGCGGGCCGGCTTGAGGCGCCTCAGGCAGACCATACGGCGAACCCGTTGTTGGTGAATATCGAATTCACGGTGGATCTGATCGCTCAGAGTCTTTTCAGTGAGAGCCTTCCGCTCAATCCAATTCTGCCCGCAGGGAGCCCGGCAGTGCCGCTCGGTACGTTTGTTGTTGCCACTCTGCGGAACAAAGAGCACTTCAGATTTGCAGTGCGGGGCACGCTGCCGACACTGCTCTGTTATGTGTTTCATTTGAGCATAGGCTGGATGGGTTTGACCGCATCGCTTCTGACATGTGCTCTCACGGCGCGTCGATTCACCGGCGCCAGCCGGCGACTACAAAGTCTCCGATCTGCCGGATTCATCATAGGCGCCGGTGTCATTGGGTTAGGAACTGAAGTTTCGATTCTTCCCAACCTTGATAGCCTTCTGCAGTTTGCCATCCTTTTCGCAACGATCGTCTTCGTTGGGTCTTGGGTGGCAACCTCCGGACCGCGCATTGCATTCGCTGGGTTTCAGATTGTCCTTGCCTACAATCTAGTCACGCTCAATAGGTTCACGATCAACACCTCACTGCTGCCTTCTCGTGATGTGGTCCTGGCTGTCTTACTTGGCGTTCTAGCGATGTGGATTGTGTTCGATCATCTCTGGGCAGAGGATTCCGGCCTGTCTGCCCGTGACTTGCTTCTGACTACCCTGCGGAAACTCTCGGACTTCACGGAGATTTCAGCTGAGATGCCCCTGGCGACAGGTCAACGGCCGAGCGCATCCAGCTCGGACATTCACCGCGATTTCGACAAGCTGCGCGATCTGGCTGATATGTTCGCGTTTGAGCCTTTTCCTAAAAGGCGACAAGAAGAAACACTCGTGAATCGTTGCATTCGGACACTCGGACCGGATTTGCGCGCATTCCTTTTTCTGAAGAGCAGACTCTTAGAACACGGGCTCGTGGCAGCTAATCCGGAGATCCTTGTCCAAGAAGTGGAAGAGGAGGTTTCGAGCGTTCTCGTGGAATTAGCCAATGCGATTGAAACGGAATCGCCTGAGCGGCTCTTGCCATGGAATGCGCACGCTCAGGAGCTCCGGGCGAAGGTGACGATTGAAGAGGAGAAGTCGAAAGACCTAAACAATCGAGAGAGGTACCTTGAGATGCAGGTATGTGGATCCTTACTTAATCTCACATATCATCTTCAACGACGAGCTCGCCTGAACTTCGCGCTAGAAGCAGAAACTGATCGCCCTCCGCGGGGTGTAGAGTTTTTACTCGAATGAACTCAGATACGTTTACGCCGATCAACGAGAGTCCCTGGTTCTCGAATCTCGCGCCCCAGCGCGCGGAGCTAGGCAAGGATTCGCAGAAAGCTGATTGCGAGATGGTTCCAGCATTCAAATAGCGAGATGCCTGCGTGCATGCCGACGGGCGTGAGTCTGAAGGAGTTGAGCATTATCGACGCAATCGCAATAGAAGTCGGCGTTCGGTCATCGCGCGAGCCGGCTATTTCACCACAATCAGAGATGCCCGCAATCATCGGCCGGCAATCCAACGTCACGGGGAGTGGAATCTCAGTTTCGCGGTAGCCGCCTTTATTCCCGGGCCCATTCGAAACCTCGGCTTCAGTCGGACGGGGGCAGCTTGTCCGGGGCAATTCCACCGGCGTGGCGCTACATACTCCTCCAGGGACTACCAGGAGATACGGATCTGCTGTGCCATTCGATAATCACCCTCCGCATCTGAGTTGCTGCACCCAGTGTGCCTTCTTACATTCCCTAATGCAATCGTGCCGAACGGCGCGAACCTGGCTGGTGCGCTGTACTTGTTGCGCCACTGAGACCTAGACGAAGGTGTCGCCGATACCATCGTCCAATTGTCTCGCTCTCCCTCTTGAGGCCTAATGGCAACAGTGGTAGAGGCGGGCTGTTCGCACTGGTAGGCATGGCCATTCGTGGCTCGGGTAGTGCGACAGCGAACGGCATTTCGACAACGAATTCAAACGCGAGTTTGCCTTCTTCGCGAGACATCGGGGAATGAAACAAGGAGATATCAATGAGTGCAGAGAGCAACGGAACCGTGATCGGAATTCGCAAGGAGACCGATAGCCTCGGAGAAGTCGATGTCCCAAGCTCCAAACTTTGGGGAGCTCAGACACAGCGGTCACTAGAACACTTCAGCATCGGCCATGATCTGATACCGCGGGAGATGATCACGGCATACGCGACTTTGAAGAAAGGCGCAGCCAATGCCAACCACTCTGGCGGCCGGCTGAAAGACGACAAGTACAAGCTTATTGTCCAGACCTGCGACGAGATCCTCTCGGGCGGCCTCGAAGACATGTTCCCTCTGCATGTGTGGATGACGGGCAGCGGAACACAGTTCAACATGAACGTCAACGAGGTAATTTCCAACCGTTGCTGCCAGCTCGCTGGAACGCCTGTAGGCAGCAAAACGCCCGTTCATCCCAACGACGACGTGAACATGTCCCAGTCTTCGAATGATACCTTTCCCTCCGCTATGAGCATCGCGGCGGCCGTCAACGTGAAGGGGCGTCTAATCCCCGCCGTAACGGCACTGCGCGATGCCATCTCCGCGAAGGCGGAAGAATGGAAAGACATTGTCAAAATCGGACGAACGCACATGCAGGATGCGACGCCGTTGACACTTGGGCAGGAATGGTCAGGTTACGCCGGGGCATTGACCGACGATCTTGAACGCTTAGAATCCGCACTCACAGGGGTATATCAGTTGGCTCTCGGTGGTACGGCTGTCGGAACGGGCCTCAATGCGGCTCCCGGGTTCGGGGAAGCCGCATCCGCTGAAATCGCGAAGCTTACCGATCTCCCCTTTGTCAGTGCGCCCAACAAGTTCACCGTGCAGGGCGCGCATGACGCGCTGGTCCAACTGTCCGGCACTCTGCGGACGCTTGCAGTTTCGCTTTACAAGATTGCCAACGATATCCGATTGATGTCCTGCGGGCCGCGGGCTGGCTTTGCGGAACTTTCCATTCCGGAGAACGAACCGGGATCGTCGATTATGCCGGGTAAAGTCAATCCCACCCAGGCAGAGGCGCTGACGATGATCTCGGTGCAGGTGATGGCCAACGACGTCGCCGTTGGATTCGGCGGCGCCGGCGGTTACCTCGAGATGAATGTCTACAAACCCCTCATCATCTTCAACGTGACCAACTCAATCACGATCCTCAGCGACGGCTGCACGAACTTCCGCAAGTTCCTCATCGAGGGGACCAAGCCAAATTTGAAGAAGATCAGCGAATATGTGGGGCGCTCCCTGATGCTTGTGACCGCACTTTCGCCTGTTATCGGATATGACAAAGCGTCAAAGATTGCGCACTATGCCATGGACAACGATCTGAGCCTGAAAGAAGCCTCGCTGAAGCTTGGGTTTGTAACGGAGGAAGAGTTCGACCGCGTCGTCGACCCGGTGACGATGGTCTACCCGCACGTCGCAAAAGCCAACTGAAGAACCGTCAGTGATCGACCCACATTGATTTCGCGAATACAAAGGAGGGAAGTATGACAACGAGCAAACATGGAATCGACGTGCTGCTAGAGCCGTCTCTCAACAAATCGACCGCCTTCACAGAGGACGAAAAACAGTTACTAGGAATCGTCGGGCTTGTTCCCGACGTAACGGAAAGCGAAGATCTTCAACTGAGTCGAGTGATGCTTCAACTTGGACATAAAACCACGGACCTTGATCGCTACATCTACCTCGCCAATCTGCTCGACCACGATGAAACACTGTTTTATCGAACGATCATGTCGGACCCTGCTCGCTTCCTTCCGATTGTGTACGACCCAACGATTGGTGAGGTCTGCCTGAAGTTCGGTCACCTCTACCGGCAGGCCCGCGGGATGTACCTCTCGATTACGCGTCGTGGCAAGGTCAAAGAGGTGCTCAGGAACTGGCCGCAGAAGGATGTCCGTTTTATTTGCGTCACCGACGGCGGCAGGATCCTCGGGCTGGGCGACCTTGGTGCGAACGGCGCCGGCATTCCTATAGGAAAGCTACAGCTCTATACGGCGTGTGCGGGTGTGCCACCCCAGTACTTGTTGCCCATGTACCTCGATGCCGGGACGAACAATGAGCAATATCTGCACGACCCTCTATATCTCGGTCTGCGGAAAACACGCCCGTCAAAGGAGGATCTCTACTCCTTCGTCGATGAGTTTGTCGACGCCGTGCAGGAGGTCTTCCCGAAGTGCTGCATTCACTTTGAGGACTGGACTGGCGTGGATGCAGTTCATCTGCTTGAACGCTATCGCGACAAGTACTGCATTTACAACGACGACGTGCAAGGAACGGCGGGCATCGTTCTTGCGGGCATGATCAACGCCGCCAAAATCAAGGGGACGAAGCTGAGCGATGAAAAGTACCTTTTCCTCGGTGCGGGGTCGGCAGGTATCGGTTTGGCGAACCTTCTGTGCTCGGCGCTGGTGGAAGAGGGATTGACACTCGAACAGGCCCAGTCGAAGGTCTACATGTTCGACATCAATGGGCTACTGGAATCGACCCGTACCGACCTGGTCGACTTTCAGCAGGTCTATGCCCATAAGCACGCCCCAACTCGAGATTTCGTGGCTGCGATCGAGAGTATCAGGCCGACAACGATCATCGGGGCCAGCACGATCGGCGGTGCTTTCAACCAGAAAGTAATCGAAAGCATGTCGCGTATCAATGAACGGCCGGTGATTCTTGCACTTTCGAACCCGACTGAGAAAGCTGAGTGCACGCCCGAGCAAGCGTACACCTGGTCAAAAGGCAAGGCGATCTATGCGTCAGGGGTTCAGTTTCCACCGGTCAAGTTTGGTGGCAAAACATACTTACCCGGACAGGCCAACAACTTCTACATCTTCCCGGCAATTGGAATGGCCATCTTCGCAACACAGGCGTCCCGTGTTACCGATGAGCTATTCATCGAGGCGGCTCGTGCCGTGGCAGATCAAGTACCGCCCGACCTGCTGCAGCAAGGGCTCCTCTACCCGCCGCAATCGAACATTCTCGAAAGCGAAATTCAGACTGCCGCGCGCGTGGCGAAACTCGTCTTTGATTCGGGACTCGCACGTGTGAGCGCTCCCCTCACCGACATGGTTTCGTTTATTCGCGAGCATGCCTACACGCCCGAATACAAACAAGTGGTGGCGGAAGTGGCCGCGGCCGCCTGAAGAGGAGATCAGGGCATGCGAGCGGTTACGGGTTTGTTGATGGCGGTCCTGGGCTTCACGCTGAGCAACTCCGGACCGCTCGCCGCCTGTCAGGCCGCCAGAGATGGAGCGCTTGGCGGTCCGGACAGCCATGAGACTGGGCAGGGCCCGCGGGGCCATGTCTTTGGAGACTGGGGAGGTGCGCGGTCGAGGCTTGAGGAACGGGGTGTCAGACTCGATCTGCAGTACATCAGCGATAGTCTTTGGAACGTCAAGAGCGAGCAGAAGGAGCGCCTGGCGAGCTGGAACCGTTTTCGAGGGAGCGTGGATGTCGATTTCGGCGCCTTGCTCCATCGGCAAGGCTTGTATTTTCATTCGACCGTGGTTTGGCAGACGGGAGCGAACCTCGGAAACTATCTAGGCACATTGACGGGGCCAAGTGGCATGGCCAGCGGAAATACTTTCCGTCTCGATTCCTGGTGGTTGGAAAAGCGCTGGCTGAAGGACCGCGTGACTGGTCGAATTGGGCAGTTTGCCGGCCAGGACTTTTACGGGGCGCAGCATGAGGGTTCCTCTTTCCTTTTCGAGCCAATGGGATATGCCCTCGGCAACCTGTTTACGAACTACGAATCGTACGATCCTCCGTCCACGCCGGCGATCGAAGTAAGGGTTGTTCCAGCTGAGCACGTGTATGTGAAATCGATGGTGGAGGCCGAAGACCGCACTCCCTATGCGCATAACCTTACAGGATTCGTCCCGCAGTTTCGTGGAGTCCCGGTAAGCCTCTCAGAGATCGGATTCACCCCGGGGAAGAAAGCGTCGTCCGTGCGTGCTTTTGACACCGTCGAGGAGCGCAAGGGGTATTCAGGCCTGTATCAGTTCGGCGCCTCGTACAATCCCGGCAAGTTCGTTTCACCGATAAGCACGGAGCCACGTTCGGGAAACTACCTTTTGTACTGGATGGCGAGTCAGGCTCTTTGGCGCGTGGACCCCGCAGGGGGAAAGGGCTTGAACGCAACATTCGCATATGACTGGAGTCCAGCGGACGTTAATCGCAACAACAAGGAACTCACCGCTGGGTTGCGCTTCAACGAGCCGATTCCCGTTCAGTTTCACAACACGGTGTCGATTGGGTATGTGCGAAACACGTTGAGTTCACAGTTCCTTCCGCGAGGGGTTGTCTCCTCGAAAGACGAGCATGCCTTCGAGTGCAACGCGCTTCTGGATGTGGCACCGATGCTACTGCTGCAGCCTGTGGTGCAGTACTACGCAAATGTGGGCGGAGGAAGCCATAGTGCAGTGGTTTTTGGATTCCGGACAAAGGTGGAGTTCTAGAAATTCCTGGGCAACGATTGAACGGACCGCAGAGGAAGTCTGCGATTTGGTGGGGACTGAACGTTCCGCGTTCTTTGTAGTCGCTCTGTTTAATCAATGCGGCTGACGTTGAGCTGTGTATCGGCTGGGTTCCTCGAAGGCTGGCAGGGTCACGAAGTTCTCTCTTGAGGTGATTTCCAATGACTGAAACGCATTCCGATCCCGTAGGCGCGCCAATCGGCGGTGAACCGGAGACAATCTTCAACTCGTTAGCAGTGGCGATGCTTCTCACGGCCACAGGCTCATTTCTGGATGCTTTCTCCTACCTCGACCACGGGCATGTCTTCGCGAATGTCATGACAGCTAACCTGGTGCTCTCCGCGGTATCGATGGCGCATGGCGACTGGACGCGCGTTGCCCGATTGCTGCTCCCGGTGACTACCTATTTGGCCGGTGCGCTGACCGGCGCAATGCTCAAGTCCCGGATGCAGAAGCGGGTGACCGCGAACCAGCAGGCCGTTGCCATCGGCATTGGAATCGCACTCCTGATAGCGATCGGATCGTTGCCCGCCGGGTTCTCGAGCGTAGCAATCGTTTCGATTATCTCCTTCGGGATCGCGGTTAAAAGTTGCTTCTTTTCGCATGTAGAGGGATGGACTTACGCATCGACCATGCCGACAGGTAATCTGCGGCAGTTCGGAGAGGCCATATTTCAATCCCTATTCGGGATCGGCAGCCCAAAAGCGAAACGCCAAGCTGCGGTATTTGGCCTGCTCTCTCTCTCGTTCTTCTTGGGTGCGCTCGCCGGGGGCGTGACGACCGGCATGCTGCATAACCGCGCCGTGTGGATCGGGGCGCTGTTTCTCACGGCGGCGCTCGTGTACGGTCTTTCCGTTCGCCAGCCGGTAATTTCGATTGTGCGGTCCTCTATTTGCGTTATTTGCGCACTCGCGCTTTGTTCGAGTATTTCCGCGCACGCACAAAGCCAGCAGGATCCTGCAATCATTTGTCCCGCGGCTTCCAAGTCTTTGCCGGTTACAACTTACGACGAAGATGTTCAATATCTCGCGAACCCCGCGTGCCGAACCGGGTTCATGGCTCCGATCCAGTTCATCCGGCTTGATCGTGAACATGTCAACGATTACGTCTCGTTCGGTTACTGGATCCGGGAACGCGGCGAATATGCCAGCAACCCAACCTTCACACCGGGGGGGAACATATACCCTATGCAACGGTATTTCATGCACGTGGACCTGCACCTGGGTGAACGTTTCCGCTTCTTCGGGGAACTTGCCAGTAGCCTCGAAGACGGTAGAAACGGTGGTCCGCGGCCGGGCATAGACGAAGAGAAACTCTACGTCCATCAGGGATTCGTCGATCTGCGCCTCTGGAATGCCGGCCATGACAGGCTGACGCTGCGAGCCGGCAGGCAGGAGGTCGCACTCGGATCGGAAAATCTCGTTTCAACACGGGATGGCCGAAATATCCGGAACAGCCTGGACGGGGTTCGGGCTACATGGCTAAAGGGGAACTGGAAGGTCGACTTACTTGCCCTCAGACCGGTGTTGGACAACCCAGGGTATTTCGACAATCCACCGGACCACAGCAGCAGCTTCTGGGCTGCGTATGCGGCGGGCCCGCTTCGGGTTTTGCCGGGTGGGGGCGTAGATCTCTACTACATGGGACTGGACAACCGGAACGTGCCTTTCGATGGTAAAGGGACCGGCCCTGAACAACGAGAGACAGTCGGCACACGCTTGTGGGGAACGACCGAACAGTGGGACTACAACAATGAGCTCACATTTCAGTGGGGAAGTTTCCGATCAAACGAAATTCGCGCGTGGGCTGTGACGACGGAGACAGGCTACCGCATCGAATCGGCACCTCTGAAGCCAAGGTTCGCGCTTCGGGCTGCTGCATTCAGCGGCGATCAAAATCCATCGGGCCATACCTTGGGCACGTTTAACTCCATATATGAGCAAGGGCCCTATTTTAGTTACGCCGAACTCTTCGCCAGGCGGAACTTGGTCGCGCTGCAGCCGTTGACGGTGCTCTCGTTGACAAGGTCTGTCTCTCTAACCTTCAATCCGGCGTTCTTCTGGCGGGAAAGCACGAGTGACGGGCTGTACAGCATCAGCAACAAAGTAATTGTCTCGGGATTGAATAGCAAAAAGTCATACATCACGACGCAGGCCTCTGCTCAAGTGCGTTGGAGGATGACGCGCAACATCAGCTGGTTCACTGAGTACGGCCATTACTTCCCTGGCGAGTTTATAAAGCAAGCAACGCCGGGTCGCAATCTTAATTACTGGACAGGTTGGCTAGACATCAGGTATTGAGCTCGGGAGCCACAAAAGGCAAAAGCCACCGCAAATTTGGCACTGTTGCGCATTCAATCATCGACAACGAAGAGATCTATCGGTACGCTGCGAGCGTACGAAGCACGCCCGGAGCAGAGCGTCCCACGGTGCTGCGCCGTCCGAAGTCCTCTTTGCTGCTGGAACCAACCGGGACACAGACCAACTTCGGTCAAATTCGGAGATGACTTTTACGGGTGATTAGGTCCTTCGATCGGCCAGGCGGGACTTTTGCGAGGGAAATGTGCGAGCACTAGCACAATCAAATCTCCTCGTACCCGATCGGCGTTTTGCTGAAACCAATGGACGCCGGCTTAAATTTAACGACGTCGCCGTGCATTCCCGATCAACCATCTCACGCGCAAGCAGCCGACCGATCAATTTCCTCGAACAGTTTGCCTCAGCTCAATCCCCGCTCATGCGCCGGACCGGTCTCCCGATTCCACCGCTGCGCGTGACGGATACTTCGGTCAGTAACTAAGCTTGCGGCCCCACCCGGTTTGCGGCAGCCTCCACCTCTGCGCCGATCGTGCCCACATGAAACCCCAGCCGGTTCTCAACGTCTCCCGGAGCGTGAAAGCCTTGTTCAAACAGAGCCCTGAGTCTTGCCTGGGCAGCAGGCCTGCCAAGCGAAGCCACAAAAGCCCCCCACTCCGGTGCGATCTCCGCATCCGAGGGTAGGCTGTTCGCGTTTACCATGCGCTTGGTTTCCGCAATCGCTTGTCTATCAAAAGAAGAGATCCTCTTGGCGAAAGCCTCGACGAACGCATCCAGTTGTGCATCAGGCACCGCACGATTGACATACCCGTATAACTCCGCGATGTCTCCTCGGATATCGTCCGCGCCCAAGAGCACTTCCAATGCCCTGCCCCGCCCGATCAGTCTTGGCAGTCGCGCCATCGGCCCACTGCCTGGAACCAAACCCGCTCCGACCTCCCATTGGGACAGGATCGCGTTCTCACGGCTCGCGAATCGAATATCGCTCGCAAGTGCAAGCTCACTCCCAACCCCGGTGGCACGGCCGCGAATAGACGCAAGCGAAACAACTGGCGCGCGGCTCAATCTGGCCAGCATGTCAGGCAGCGGCTGGAGACCGGTTTGTCCCAATGGAAATTGGGGGGACTCTTCCGGCTTCGCCAGGAAATTATAATGGGTGAGAAAGAACCCTTGCACCGCGCTGTCAAAGACCACGACCTTGACTCGCGCATCGTGTTCAAGCAAACGCACAATCTCTTCCAGTTGTGGGATATTTGCTGGACCAAAGATATTCAAAGGTGGAATATCGAACGTCACCCTCCAATAAGCATCGGACTTCCGAACCAATCGGATCTCTCCATCGCTGTAGGTGCCCATTTTCGTTCTCCTCACTTCTTTGATTTGAACCCACCGTGGGAATCGAAAACAATTGAACCTTGGTATCACCGATACCCAAGTATGTGTGCCCAGGCGCGGATCGCGCTAAGCGTGCTGAATCAACTCAGCAGCTAACATCCACGCCGCATGGGTTCGGTTGGGGGTTCTTCAGTTGGTCGCCATTTACGAACTCCCACCCACAGTCGATTGGCGCACAGGATCGCAGTCGCAGCATGGTCTTTCTTTTAATAGTCGAGACTCCAGGCTCTGCGATTCTGGCCGTCGTCAGGCTCTAGATCCATTGCTGAATGAGCGGTTGGAACTAGAATTCCGGCTACGCATCGGCGATCGTCAACCGCTCCTATAGCAGGCCAGAGCCAGTGACAACCGTCGCAAGAAGCGGGACAACAAAGCAGTCTGCGACCAACTTTCAATGCAACTCTGAGAAGGTTTTGGAAGGTCAGTTCACATGCAGATGCTCGAACTTCCACATGAAGTAGGTCGAATCCGGAGTCTGAACTTGCATAGAGGACGGTCCTTCCTTCATATCGATCCGCCTTCGCGCAAAGGATAAAAGGCTTTCAACCTGCGCATCTGTGATCCCAATAAGCAGGGATGTGTCTCTCGTCGAAAACTCCAGAATGTCGCGCATGAAGTAGACCAGGCGTTCTTGCGCTGGAATATCCCCCGCGCCATTCAAAACGACCAAATTGCAATTCTGCGAACTTTCGGTTAGATCGAGGCATTCGCGCAGGTGCTCAATTACTTTTCGCACCAGCGTTCTCATCGTGAAGCGCAGCTTGAATTCTTCTGGCACAAATCGCTCCCGGACTTCGACCTCTACCGCCGCGAGGATTTTTTGACCACAATTGCATGTGATGAGATAGTCAAGATAGAAACCAAGCTGACCACGAAAGATCCGCAGAGCCTCGTCCCAGTCCGCGCTCTGTTGAGAATGCGATTTAACTGTCCGCGTCATACTCTTGCTGCTCCCTCCGGCCTAAGACCTTGGCTTCTATTCTTTGCCGCACATCCGCAAGCTTCTTTCAAATGCGGCATCCCCCCGTCTCCGCTCGAGTTCTTCCGATAGTTCCCCGCTTTAATCCCTCCCGCGCGAGATACAAAACCCAGCGCGAGAGAGCTCTCCTTTTCTCGCGCCACCCCAGCTCTCAAATTTTCGATTGGCGGTCGTTCCTCCCGCTACAGGGTCAATACCGGGCCGGTTGCGCCGACCGGCCCAGGAATAGGCCGCCCGGTATCTCGGTACGACCAGCGCCCGCTGCAGGCTAGCTATGAAGACGCTTACCAGCAACATGTCCAGTGGAAACCCAAGCAACGTTGCGATGGTGGCGAGACAGCGATCACATTTCCATCGAGAAAGCAAATCGATCGCGTTGCTCCCCGAAAAGCATTTGCCCTTCGAAGGTCGTATACCTTGCAACTCGTTCGCCTGAGACATAGAAAATCCTTCCTGTTCGGAACTTGATGACCTGCGCTGACCGGAACTTCTCGCTAGATCTCCGCGCTCAGGCGCCAGGCGAGCATAACCTGTCTGAGCCGTTTTAGTTTCCAGAATTTCTCGGCAAACTCGTCATCTCGATCGCCAGCGGCCCGGGCCGACCATCGACTCCGCACCCATAGCGAACTACAACTCGCCCCTGCTGCTTCCGATTACGACATAAATTTGAAGGATCTTCCATAAGACCAAAGTATGGATCGCTACCTTCGTATGGGCTTGGAGTCAGCGCATGGTAGCGAGACCACAGCGCGTTCCTTTCCCCCGATACGAAAGTACGATTCGATACCTTTGTCCGATGGATGAGTTACGACTCTTCGGTCTTAATTGAGGTAACGGATTTGCTTTTGTCGCCATTCGATGGGCGCGGGTTGAATCCGTGGGGAAAGGATGGATTATGGCGCAACTGATTTGGCAGAACACAACCGCAGTGACCGAAGTGATGTGCTACACGGCTGGCGAAGTACTCATGAATCGTCCCAATGCACAGTCGCCTGCAGAGCGAGATGCGCAACTCGTATCGGAAGCAAAGGCAGGTTCAAGAGACGCTTTTGCAGAACTTCAAAATCTATATGCGCGCAGGCTCTACAACACCGTCCTCCGGATCACAAAGAACCACGAGGACGCGGAGGACGTTCTCCAGGAGACATTTTTGCGCGTTCATCTCGCACTGGGCGGGTTCGAGGGTAGATCCAGTTTCTACTCTTGGGCATCACGGATTGCCATCAACTCCGCTCTGATGGTACTGCGCAGGCGCCGTGCGCGGCCTGAGTTCCCCTTCGACCTTTCGTCAGGCGATGGATATGACCTTCCGCATTTCGAAATCAGGGATTCGTCTCCGAATCCGGAGCAAATCTGTCACGGACGGGAACAAGTGCTCAGAATCCTGCGCTCGATCGACAGCCTCCAGCCGAAGATGCAAGAGACGATGCAACTTTCGATGGATAAGGAATGCTCGATGAAGGAAATCGCGCGAACACTCGGCATTTCCGTCGCTTCAGCGAAGTCGAGGCTCTATCGCGCGCGCCGGCACATAGCCTCCAAAAAGGATCTCTCAATCGTCACTGGAAGGCGAAGGGGTTCGTCGCGAACGCAACCTAAGGCGACCAGAATCGATGGATGCTGTTCGTGAGTTGAGACGTTTGAATAACGCAACACGGCGGACGATGAATGTAACTGCTCCAACCGTGAGATCAAGAGAGAATCAAGCTCGTTGAGCTCTCAAAAGCCTGGGACGGTCGGGCGGCCCAGGACGAGCAATATTATCTCCGAGGAGATTGCCAGCATGGCATCGAAACAGAGCCTCTCAGAACTCCGAAAATGCGAGTGGCCAGCGAACTTTGGCGCATCGCGTAAAGCTCCCAAGACGGGAACGCGAACGTGGTGCGCTATCTTGCTCTCGGGATTCTTTGTCATTCCGGCAAATGCTCAGTAACGCACAACCGCCGTTCCCGTCATCTGCGAGCGGCAGAGACTGACCGGATTCGCGGAAGACCCGGTGGGAGCCCTTCGCGGGCATGGATAAAATGCTTGACCTCTAAAGGCTGGATAGCATAGCTCAGCACCCGATTCTCGATCTCGCGATCAGCCACGGTGAAACGATCATGCTGTCGCTCATGTTCTGCCCAGGAATCAACCTTGAAAGTCTCAAGATAGGTATCCGGAGCCTCTGTGTCGACGAAGACTCCCCAACTTGTCGCGCCATCGCGCCGACGAACCCTCTGATACATGTGGATTTGGTGAAGAAACTCCGACGCCTTCGATGGATCGATCACATATTTCACTGTGACGAGGACTGGCCCACGACCGGGACCAGGTTCCTCAAATGTCGTTGGCTTGACCCAATGATTCCAGGTGCTGAGATCGGCCGGGACAGTGGGCAGCCTGAACAGAAACTGCAGCGACAAACACGCACCCGTTCCGACAGCGGCGAACATCAGGGTTTGATGGACACCCCTGTGCAGCGCAACATATCCCCAAAGAGTACTTCCGATCGCAACACTTCCCTGAAAGACGAACAGATACACGGCGAGCACCCGTGCTCGAACCCAGTCAGGCGCAAGTTCCTGCACCACGATGTTGAAAAGGGACATGACCGAGGTCCACGAAGCGCCTCCCAGGAGCATCACGAAGCAGAGGACTAGAGGCGAACGCAGCAGCGCCAGACTTAGGACGACGCCAGCGAATGTTGCCGTGGCGGCAGACAACAAGGTCTCGGAGGAAACCTTCGAACGGGTTCGTTGCAGCACCATTGCGCCTGCCACCGCGCCCAATCCGAAGAAACCAAGTAGAAAGCCGTACGTGATTGGATTCCTGCTAATATCCTTCGCGGCCGTCGGCAAGAGCGCCCAGAACGAACTGGTGAAAAAAATGAGAACTGCCGACCGCAGCAGAAGCGTTCGAATGCCGGGGGAGTAACGCACATAACGAATGGCCGCAGAAGTCGCTCCCCGGAAGGTCTCCAATGGCAATGTGCTCATTCGGGCAGGCCTCTTCCATCGCGCGATCACGACAATCACGCCCAAGAATGAAACGGCATTGAAGGAAAACGCGGCCCCCACTCCCACGGCTGCGACGATGAAACCGCCTAGTCCTGGACCCAACGCCCTGGCAAGGTTGAACTCGATTCCATTCAGAGCCAGCGCGGGTGGAAGATCTTCCTTGCTTACCAGCTCCGGGAAGATTGCCCGCCATGAGGGAGACTCGACAGCGTCGCCGATCGATAATCCGAGCGTGAGCAATAGCAGGAGCCAGGGAGTCATCACTCCGAAAACGGTTGCAACGGTCAGCACAACCGCGACCCCAAGCATCCAGGTTTCCGTGCCGAGTATCAGCTTTCGCCGATCGAAAATGTCTCCAAGCGCGCCTGCGGGCAAAGCCAACAAGAAAAATGGCAGCGCGGTTGCAGTCTGAATCAGAGCGATGTAGAGAGGACTGTTGGTAAGCGAAGTCATCAGCCAAGCCGCGCCGACACTCTGCATGAATGTTCCAATATCCGAGACAAGATTGGATACAAGCAGGTTTCGGAATATCGGGTTACGGAGCGGCCGCCACGGACCTGGCAGAGCAGTCGCATTTGGGTGAAGCACTTGGGCCATCGCTTTGTGACTCTAAATCATGAATTCCGCGGCGTCCACTCACCATGTGGGGCTCGAACACGTCGGCGCAGCGGCACGGTTCACTCTCGAGGCCATGGAATCGGGCCGTTCTTCCCCGGAAAACTCAAGGCACCCAACTTCAATCTGTTTCCAATCCACCCGAGCACTTCGTCCGTTGTTGCTGAGATCTCCACCGGCAGGCATCCGATGCCAACCCTCGACGCAGTAGATCGCCAGGGTTTTCATCGGGATGGCAAAGTTGAATCCATCGAATTTAGCCTCATCGAACCAGGGTTGTGTCCGGGTTTCGAATTCTGCATACTTTCCCATTTTCTGACCCCTTAGCCGTGGATTGGATGGGAGTGACTGACTCGAGCCACGTGAAATCTAGTCCTCTTCGGCCACGCGACAATCCACCTGAAGCTGACGTGGTGATTAAGCCAGAGGAAGATAGCGCGCAGCAATTGGACGATGGTTTCGGTCGATACCTTGGTATCGGTTTTCGTCTTATTTTTGTGGGATAAAGTTTCTCGCGGTATAGTTGCTTTTTAAAGGGAAATTGGGCCGAATTTGTTGTATCAGCTCGGCCGAGAGTGACCGGTGACTACGCTACTTGTTTGGTCGGCAATTGTGACGACGTCGCTCTCGAACAGTTGCAGGAACACGGCGATATTCGTGGCCGTGTTCACGGTTATTTAGGTTGCCGGCACCGACGGTGGGAGTGATGAGCGCTGCCCTTTCCTAGGGCTTTGGAGTGGGCAGTTTGCCCGAGATTGAGGGAGCGGTGACAATAAACGAGACTGAGTTGGTCGCAGGGCGGCCCCGCCTCACAAACAACGATGTTTGGCCACCTCGACATGTGAAACGCGGGTCATGTCGCTTTCGCATACTCTCAGCATCGTTGACGGTGCTCTTTTCAGTCGGTGCGTGGTCGCAAACCCACCTTGCGACTGTTTCCGGCACCATCACGGACCCAAGTGGAGCTGTTGTCCCCGGCGTCAGCGTAACGATTGTCGGTCAAGGTACTGGATTGAAACGCAGCGTTCTTACAGACGCGGCCGGTGAATACCGCTTCGCCGGCTTGCCAACAGGAGACTACTCCGTTCGCGTGGAGAAAACCGGTTTCCAAGCACAGCTTCGAGAAGGTGTTGCGCTCGCGCCGGCTTCCGGGTTGATCGTAAATTTTTCACTGACCATAGGCGACCGGCGAGAGCAGGTGACGGTCAACGCGAACGCCAGCGGCATCGACAGCACGACCTCGACTGTCAGCGGACTTGTGGCGGAGCAAAGCCTGACGAAACTGCCTCTCAATAATCAGGATCTGTTCAGTGCGGTAGCGCTGGAGCCTGGAGTCGCTCCCGATCCCGGCAGTGCACCTTCGTTGCTATCGAGCGGAAAGGCTGCACAAGTTGCGATAGATGGGACACGTCCCGGCATGACAAACGTCCTGATCGATGGGACGGATGCGACAGATCCGGTCTGGGGATATTCGCCCGCGGGTGCTTCAGGTTTTTTTCTCGGTCTCGATGAGTTGACGGAGGTTCGCGTTCTGACGCAGACCTTCAACGCGGAGTATGGCGGCCATGGTGGTGCCGTCATCGAGATGACCACCAAGTCGGGCGGCAACCAATTTCACGGGGCGTTGTGGGAATTGCATCGGGACGCGTCGCTCGACGCCAAGAACTATTTCGACCTGGGCGGCAACCCGATCCCCCCGTTCGTCCGCAACCAGTTCGGTGCCGGAATCGGAGGGCCGCTGAAACGTAATCGCACGTTCTTCTTTGCCAACTACGAGGGGTTTCGAGAAGTCGAGGCATCGACGGCAATTGCCACAGCGCCGGATGCGCTTGCTCATGAAGGTTTCCTGCCCTCAGCGAAGTCCTCGGGGGCCTGCACCAGCGCCAGTTCAAGCGGGTGCGCCGCCATTGCGATTAACCCGCAAACGCTGCAGTTTCTGAATCTGATGCCTCCTTCGAACGGACCGGACAATGGAGATGGAACCGGCGAATTGATCACAGCTGAAAAGGAAGCTACCCGTGAGGATCACGGGATGGTTCGCATCGAACACAATTTTTCCGATAAACATTCGCTATTCGCCCGCTACACCATAGATGACAGTTCTTCTGTGGCGCCATATGTCGGAACACCGCCGGGCATCTATATACCGGGATTCCCGGCTCTTCATCTGGCGCGAAATCAATATGTGACAATTCAGGACAGAACGACTTTTGCACCGGAACTGATCAATGAGTTGCGCTTCGGCATCAACCGGACAACCGCGTCTTCCGCGGCTGATAATACGCATCCGGGCCTGTCTATCTCTTTGGTTCCTGACCGGGCGTTCGGAGTAATCGACATTGCAGGAATGAGCTTGTTGGGCAATAGCCCGGCGTTTCCTTTAGGTGATTTTCCGACCGTTTATCAGGTCCAGGACCAACTATCGCGCACCATTGGCCGTCACACCTTGAAATTCGGCGCTGAGTTCCGAAGGCTCGATCTGAACGGGACGCTGGACTTCGTTGTTAACGGACTTTATGAATTTGAGGACCTGACGCCGTTCGGGCTGCCGGCATCCAGCAACAATCCTGCTCTCGAGTTCTTCCTTGAAGGCGTGCCCCTGGCGTACGTTGGGGTCAACCCTTCCCACGCCGATTCTGACCGAGGATTTCGTGAAAATATGGCGTCTGGATTCGCCCAGGACATCTTCTGCGTGAACAGCCGGTTAACGCTGAATGCTGGGTTGCGCTACGATTTCTACTCGAATCCGACCGAAGCACACGGACGTCTCGCCGCTTTTCGAAACCCCGCGACGGATTCCGCGCCAACTGTCGGCCAGTTATTTGCCGGGACACCCTTGGATCTTCTGTCACCCCAGGCGGGCTTTGCATGGGACGTCTTGGGCGATGCCAAAACTATGGTACGGAGCGGGTTCGGCATTTATCGCGATCAGTTCCCGGCAGCGGATTTCGGCATCGACCGAGAACTGCCGCCGTTCTTTGCCCCGGAGGAGTTCGTTTTCCCTCAGTTTCTCAACCCGCAGAACGCTGAAGTGACTCTGCCGATCGATTTTTTCACGATGACCTACTACCCCAAGTTCCCGTACACGATGCAATACAACTTGAATGTGGAGCGGGAACTCGCGCGTGGCCTAGTCCTCACTGCGGGATACTTTGGCGCGCGCGGAAATCACCTTACCCGCGAAGCCGAGCAGAACCCCTTTGAGCCGGCGTTAGGCCATCGCTACAACCCAAACCTGTCATCCCCCCTGGAGGCGATCTTGACAGACGCCCAATCGTTCTATAACTCCGGTCAGATCTCCGTTTCGCAGCGCTATTCCCATAGGCTTTTGTGGCAGGCGTCGTATACATTCGCCCATTCCGTCGACGACGCGTCGGTGGATCTTTCTTTAGACTCTGTGAACGATCCACCCTTGTCCCAGAACATTTTCGATCGTAAGGGAAGTCGCGGCCGGTCAAGTTTCGACATCCGGCACGATTTTGTGGCAAATGTCGCTTACCAACTGCCAGGATCCGGACCTGTCTTGGGCGGCTGGCAGATCGCGGCTGTTGCCGGCGTTCACAGCGGCTCCCCTTTTACTCCGGTGCTCTCTTTTGACAATGCCGACGTGCAATCGCTGCTCATTGCGGAACGCCCAAACCTTGCTGGCAATCCCTATGTGGGCGTTTGCCCGAATGGGTCCAGGGTGCGTACAGCGTCCTGCTGGTTTAATCCAAGCGCCTTTGCGGTTCCGGCCGCCGGACAGTTTGGCAATGCCGGACGAAATATGTTGAACGGGCCGAGGTTCGCGCAATTTGATCCCTCGCTACACAAAGACTTTGCAATCTTTCAAGATAAGAAGCTCACGGTTGGAGTGGAAGCTTATAACCTGCTCAACCATCCGAATTTTGGGGTTCCGAGTAATACGCAAAGTGCGTTTTCCTTTGGGGGGAATGGGGATGCCATTTATAAAGATGCGGCGGGTGATTTTGCCGATAATGCAGGGCAAATTCTGACCACCGCCGGCACTGGGCGCCAGATTCAACTGACCGGCCGATTAACGTTCTAAGGGGCGCCGGGAACTTTCCGACCAAATAGTCGCAAGTTGACCAGAGGCGTGCTTCATCTAGCTCCCTCGTTGGAATGCATATAATGGCTTCATTCAGTCATGGCAACGAGGAACGATTGCAATGGCGGCAGCTTCAGAATATGTGTTGGAGCCGATCCGGGATAGCGCGGAATTCACGCTTTACCGTGCCCGGCAGCGAGGCAACCCCTCGCCGCTGTTGGCAGTCGCTCCGAACGCAGACCAACCATCGCTCCAGAGTTTGCAGCGCCTTGAGCACGAATACTCGCTGGCGGCCGAAATCGAGTCCGCGTGGGCGGCCAAACCAATCGCACTCACTCGCCACGAAGGGCGGACGATCCTCGTATTCGAAGACCCTGGCGGCGAACCGCTGGACAGTTTTCTAGACCCGGACCTCGACCCGGACAAGGAACATCCCGTCGATGTGACTCGCTTTCTGAGCCTTGCCATTCACCTCGCAACGGCCCTCGGCCACGTCCACCAGCGCGGACTGATCCACAAAGACATCAAGCCTGAGAACGTGCTTGTCGCGTTGGAACCGAACGGCGAGGCCGGCCACGTATGGCTCACCGGCTTTGGTATCGCCTGCCGGCTACCCCGCGAACCACAGGCGCCGGCGCCGCCGGAATTCATTACCGGCTCCCTGCCCTACATGTCCCCGGAACAGACCGGGCGCATGAATCGATCGGTCGACACCCGGAGCGATCTTTACTCTTTGGGCGTCACCTTGTACCAGGTGCTTACGGGCATGCTCCCGTTTGCTGCCGCCGACCCTCTGGGGTGGGTCCACTGCCACATCGCACGACAGCCCGTGGCTCCTGCGGACCGCCGCGAGGTTCCCAAGCCGCTGTCCGACCTCATCGTGAAGCTCCTGGCCAAGAACGCGGAGGACCGGTATCAGACCGTTGCGGGTTTGGTAGCCGATCTTCGGCGATGTCAGACGCAGTGGCAGTCGCACTGTCGCATCGACTCATTCCCGCTCGGGGCGGACGATGTATCGGGCCGACTGCTGATACCGGAGAAACTCTATGGGAGGGAGCGCGAGGTTGAAGCGCTGCTTGCGGCGTTCGATCGCGTGGTGGCGGGTGGTGGGCCGCAGTTGATTCTCGTCTCCGGATACTCCGGTATTGGCAAATCCGCGGTCGTCAATGATCTGCACAAATCTATTGTTTCGTCTCGTGGATTGTTCGCGTCAGGCAAGTTCGATCAATACAAGCGCGACATTCCTTACGCCACATTGGCGCAAGCCTTTCATAGCCTTATCCGGCCTCTTCTCAGTATGCCCGAAGCCGAGTTGAGTCAGTGGCGGGATGATCTTAGCCGGGCGTTGATCCCGAACGGATCGCTGGTGGTGGATCTTGTTCCGGAATTGAAGTCGATCATAGGGGAGCAGCCGCCGGTCATAGGCCTACCACCTCAAGAGGCGAAAAGTCGCGCGCAGCTTGCGTTTCGGCAGTTCATTGGCGTTTTCGCGAGCCCTGAACACCCGCTGGCCCTGTTCCTCGACGACCTGCAGTGGCTCGATGCAGTGACACTCGACTTTCTGGAGGATTTACTGATCCAGCGGGATCTGTCGAACCTGCTGGTCGTCGGGGCTTATCGAGACAACGAAGTCGACTCGACGCATCTGCTGACGCGCAAGCTGTCGTCGATCCGGCAAGCCGGGGGAACGATCAGCGAAATCCATCTGAAGCCGCTAGCTCGTGAAGATCTGGCACGGCTGATTGCAGATGCCCTGCATTGTGAACCGCAACGTCCGATGCCTCTGGCGCAACTCATCCATGATAGGACTGCCGGTAACCCGTTTTTTGTCATTCAGTTCATCCACGTCCTGGTTGAAGAAGGGCTGATTGCATTTGATGATCGGGCTCTCCGATGGGGCTGGGATCTGGATGCCATTCGGGCCAAGGGCTACACCGACAACGTCGCGGACCTCATGGTTGCCAAGCTGAACCGCCTTCCAGGGAGGACTCTACAGGCGCTGCAGCAATTTGCCTGCATTGGTAATAGCGCCGACGTCACGACACTGTCCGCGGTACTCGAGAAGACGGAACTCGAAACCGATGCGCAGCTATGGGAAGCGCTTCACCAGGAGCTGATCGTCCACTCGGAGGGCGCCTACCGATTTGTCCACGATCGCATTCAGGAGGCGGCCTATTCTCTTATTGCGGAAGAAGTGCGAGCCGAGGCTCATCTGCGGATCGGGAGACTGATCCACGCGCGTGTCCCGGCTGAGAAGCGCGAGGAGGCAATATTTGAGATCGTCAGTCAGTTGAACCGCGGCGCCGGCCTTATCACCTCAGAAGACGAGCGTTTTAATTTGGCGGAGCTCAACCTTATGGCCAGCAAGCGAGCCAAGGCTTCTGCGGCATTTTCTGAAGCTCTTCACTATGCCATCGCCGGCCGAACTCTTTTGACGGATGAGTGCTGGGAGCGCCGGCATCACCTGATGTTCCAACTGGAATTGAATCGGGCCGACTCCGAGTTCCTGACTGGCGAACTGACCAGCGCGGCCGATCGCGCGGATGGGCTTCGATCGCGCGCTGCCGACATCGTCGAACTGGCAAAGGCGACGTGTCTGGGCATCGATGATTACCTGATGCTCGGCCAGTACCACCTTGCAATGGCGATCGCCCTCGATTACTTGCGACGCATCGGAATCGATTGGCCGCTCCATCCGACGGACGAACAGGTACGAAGCGCATACGAGCGGATCTGGTCACAACTTGGAAGTCGGGAGATCGAGGAGATCATCGACTTTAGCCTGATGAGCGACCCCGCGTCGATCGCGACTCTGGACGTCCTAACGCGTGTCCCGATTCCCGCATTGTTTACCGATCGCAATCTGCACGCCATGGGCATCTGCATGGCGGTTGGCCTCAGTATCGAGCGCGGTAACGACGATGCTTCGTGCTTCCATTACGTTTGGCTTGCAAGGGTGGCGGCCCATAGATTCGGAGACTTCAAGAACGCATTTCGGTTCGCTCAGCTCGGCTATGAACTGGTTGTAAAGCGAGGCTTGCAACGCTACCGGGCTGCGACTCTCACAGCTTTTGGAATTGGCATCGCGCCATGGATGAAACCTCTCTCCGCTTGCTGTGATCTGATGCGTCAAGCTCTCGATATCGCTAATATAAGTGGCGACCTCACAGGCTCAATGATGAGCCGAGTATGCCTGAATACGCTGCTTTTGCCGGCGGGGGATCAGCTTGTAGCAGTGCAAAGTGAGACCGAAAATAGTCGCAACCTGGCGCATAAGGCGAAATTCGGTTTCTTCGCCGCCCTGAGCGAGAGCCAGCTTGGGCTTATCCGAACACTCAGAGGGTCCACGAGGGCATTTGGTTCGTTCGAGCACGCACAATTCGACCAGGTCGCGTTCGAGCGGAGTCTGGATAATTACCAGCCGCCGCTCCATTCCTACTACTGGATTCGAAGACTGCAGGCGCTGTTCTTTGCTGGCGACTTCGTCTCGGCCGTGGATGCCTCCTCGAGGGCTCAGCCGCTGCTTTGGACAGCTCCGAGTATTGAGTTGGCGGAATATGCGTTTTACAGCGCGCTTGCTCATGCCGCGTTGTGGAATTGTGCGACCGAGGATCAACGGTCAGAGCACTTCGATGCTCTCGCCGTGCACTGCAAGCAGCTCCAGATATGGGCGGAGTACTGTCCGGCGAATTTCCAGGACCGCGCCGAGCTGGTTGGAGCAGAGATCGCGCGTATCGAAGCGCGAGACATGGAGGCAGCGCGCCTATTCGAAGCGGCGATCCGGTCGGCGCGCAAGAACGGCTTCGTTCAGAACGAAGGGTTAGCCCACGAACTGGCCGCACAGTACCACCTGGCGCACGGTCTGGAAACCGCTGCATATGCCCATCTTCGCAGCGCGCGCCACTGTTTCGAGCGCTGGGGAGCGCACGGAAAGGTGAGGCAACTCGACGAACGCTATCCGAACCTGCGAGAAGAGCGAACCTCTGCCGCTCCGGTTGTGATAAGCCCGCTGGCCGGACAGCTCGACGTCGAGGCAGTGGCAAAAGCTTCGCAAGCACTCTCGAGCGAGATTGTCCTCCCCACGCTGATCGAGAAGCTTGTTCAAATCGCCGTAGAGAATGCCGGTGCCGAACGGGGTTTGCTGATTCTGATTCGAGACCTCGAGTGCCGAATCGAAGCCGAAGCTACCACGGGCCACAACCGAGTCGAAGTTACGGTCCGAAAGGCAGTCGTGACGCCGGCCGACCTGCTCCAGTCGCTGCTCCAAAACGTGATCCGCACGCAGGAGTCCGTGCTTCTCGATGACGCCTCGGCCAACAAAGTATACGCAAAAGAAGAATATGTGAGGCGGAATCACTCCCGGTCCATCCTCTGCCTTCCTATTGTCAAGCAGACGAAGCTAGTCGGCGCACTTTATTTGGAGAACGGACTGACTCCGTCTGCCTTCACGCCAGAGCGCGTCACTTTGCTGCAGTTGCTGGCTTCACAAGCCGCGATTTCGCTCGAGAACGCGGCCCTTTATTCCGATCTGCGAAGGACACACGAGAACTTGCAACGGAGCGAGGCTTTTCTCGCACAGGCGCAGAGAACCAGCCGCACCGGCAGTTTTGGTTGGAACGTTGAGAAGGGCGAGATCTACTGGTCGGATGAGACTCACAAAATCTTCGAAATCGATCGGGCGGTCAAGCCCACATTCGAGGTCGTTCTTGAGCGCGTGCATCCCGACGATCGTGCGTTCGTTTTGCAGACACTCGGCGAGTCAACGACGCAATGGATGGGCTTCGATGTTGAGTATCGTCTGTTGATGCCCGACAGCAGAGTCAAGTTCGTCCACGCCAGTGGCCAGGCGGTGGGATCCGACACCCTCGAAATCGTCGGCGCCGTTCGTGACATCACCGAACGCACTCGGGCCGAAGAGGCCTTGCGCCAAGCGCAGAGCGATCTCGCGCACATCAACCGGGTGACCACCATGGGTGAGTTAGCGGCATCCCTGGCTCACGAAGTGAATCAACCGATTAGTGGCGTCCTTATCAACGCCAACGTTTGCCTTCGAAAGCTCGGGCACGAGAACCCGGATCTCGATGAGGCGCGCGCAGCTGTTACCAGGATTCAAAGAGATGCGCAACGTGCCGCGGATGTTATTCGCAAAACCCGCTCACAATTCGAGAAGGCGACCCCGAATCGTGAGGTTCTAGACTTAAATGACATCATCCGAGAAACCACCGGCATCCTGCGCAGTGAGGCATTGCGATACAACATCTCAGTCCGGACGGAACTGGCAGCCGATCTGCCTCAGATCATCGGAGATCGCGTTCAATTGCAGCAAGTCGCGATGAATCTGATCGTCAACAGCCTCGAAGCGATGAGGGATGTTGATGGAATACGAGAGTTGGCCATCAAATCGCAGCGCGAGGAAAACGAGCAGCTTCTCGTGACTGTGAGTGATACCGGCATGGGATTTCCGCCGGAGCTCTCGGAGCAGATCTTCGACCCGTTCTTTACAACCAAACCACACGGGACCGGCATGGGGCTTCGCATCAGCCGGTCAATCATTGAGTCTCATGGTGGTCGGTTGTGGGCGGTCGGTGCGCCTAAGCGCGGCGCAATGCTTCATTTGACCCTGCCGGCTGCGCCCCATCCCTCTCGAATGGATTAGCGGTCCATGTGAGCGGCGACACCTGACGACGGTCACGCGTTCACTTTGCGATTCCCTGCAGCCACGACGATCAGTGGGGCAGCAGCCTTGTAGCGAGGACGATCGTCGGCGAAAATACCAATACCAAAGTATTAGAGACGATCGCGCAACGCGTGCCTAATGATATTGTTGCTTCAATTGGTCCACAGCAAAGGAATCTGCGGATACTTGCTGAGCCGCATTGTTGGTGTTCGACCCGGACAGGAAAGAATCACGCATGATCCGAGCGCATCGACTTCTCAGACCGCGCTTTAGGAACGGAGATGTTCTCCGTGTTATCTATGAATTCTGCTTCAGCTGCGGTGTGAGAGCGTCTAGATGAAACCACGATTGCTAATTTCGGTTGTCGACGATGACCAGTCACTTCGCGAGTCGCTGCCGGAGCTGCTGAACGAATTGGGATTTGCCGCCCGGACATTTTCTTCGGCAGGGGAATTTCTGGTGTCCGATGCGGCTTTGCGTTCGAGTTGCCTGTTGCTTGATGTCGGAATGCCCGTGATGACGGGTCCCGAGCTTTTTCGCGAACTTCGCCGCCGCGGCTTGGGAATTCCGGTTGTCTTCATCACTGCTCGCAGGGATGAAGCCGCGCGGTCGCGATTGCTTGATGACGGAGCGGTCGAGTGTTTGTACAAACCGTTTGACGATAAAGCCTTGTTGCAGGCATTGAACAAGGCTGTTGGAAGCAAGTAAACCTTCTGGCGCTCGAACGGAGCTTAGAATGATCACGACAATCGCGATCTGCTGTGAAGAGAGTCCGTGCTTAATGACAAATGCCCCGCCGATTGTCTTCGTTGTGGATGACGATATCTCGATGCGAGAATCACTGGGAGCCCTGATTCAAGACGAAGGCTGGCAGGTCGAGACTTTCATGTCCGCAGAAGAGTTCCTTAATCGGCCACACGAGATTGTCCCACACTGCCTGGTACTGGATATTTCAATGCCCGGTTTGAATGGACTCGAGTTACAGAAACGGCTGGCGGTGCAACAGCCCGAGATGCCGATTATCTTCATGACGGGGCACGGCGACATTCCAAAGTCCGTACAGGCCATGAAGGCAGGGGCTGTGGAGTTCTTAACGAAACCCTTCGATGACAGCACACTCCTCTCTGCTGTTCGCGGGGCCATTGAGCGAAGCAAGGTACTGGTTGATCGCAAAGCCGAAATCCAGGCTCTGAAATCCCGGTATGCCCGTCTCACTTCTCGCGAGCGCGAGGTTTTTGCTCTTGTGGTGGCCGGCTTTCTGAATAAACAGGTGGGCAACGAACTTGGTATCAGCGAAATCACGGTGAAAGCACATCGCGGATGCGTGATGCGTAAGATGAAAGCCGAATCGCTGCCGGAACTGGTAAACATGGCCGCGCGGCTCCGCGTGCCGCGGCTGAAGAATTCAAACAACCCGGCCAGCAACTAGCTCATGGCCCTACTTTGAGGCAGCCGCCGGGTCGTTTCCGACTTCGGCATCGTGGTCGTTAGCGAAACTGTCGGCCGTCCGCATCCTGAATCTATTTTGCGAGGATCGCCTGCGACTCGGCAAAACGGACCATCACCGAGACCATCAGGGCGCCCATCGCGGCGATGAACTTGCGTATCCACGTGGATCCTGGGTAGATTTCAGAGACGACCCCGCCCATGTGCATCCCCATTGCCGCAAGTTGCATGAGTGCAAAGACCGGCAGGATCACATTGGCGATCCAGTTCACGAGGTTCATGACCGCTGTCCAATAGCCATCTGCGCTCGTTGGTCCAGCGTTCTGCACAAAGCCTTCAAGGGCGCGCAGCATCCCCGAACACATCAACGATGCGAATCCGCCATAGAGAAGCTGCTCGAACTGTCCCCCCTTGCTGTAGCGATAGACCACTCCGGCAAAGAACGCGCCGGCCATGGTCGGCATCATGACGTTCCCGGCCCAGGAGGCAAGGTTGGTAACCGCACCGTCGAGGCTCATTCGATCCTCCTCACGCGGCCATTGCCTGAAAGAGTTTGAGCAGACCGGTCACGCCGAGAAAGCCAATCGCAGAAAAAACTAGCCTCGTCCACGGTCTGTGCCGAACGAAGTTCACAACAGCGCCGACACACGCGAGTCCAGCCGCCGCAGGCATGATCTGCCCTACGATGTAGTTCCAGAGGGAGCCAAGCATATCGGTGGTTGCGTACTGGCCGCCATCGTTCCAACATTCAAAGAGTTGCATTGTTGCCGAAAGCGTAAACAGAAAAAGAGCGGTGATGATTGAAGCCAGCGGATTCTCTCCAGCCGCGGTATCGAGCGTTGCCTTGAGCACGAAGTACCCGGCAATGACCGGCACAAGCTTGGCGACAATGATTTGATTGACGAAGTTCTTGAAGACTGAATCCATACTGGCTAGCCAGCTCGTCGCGACTAAACCGCTTGCCGAAGGAACAGTGATGCCCTGCGCCGCAATCCACGAGAGAAGCTGTGGTAGTGTCAACAGAATCACGGTCCATAACACCCACTTCCCGGTCTTGCCATTGATGTGGAAGTTGGTGCCTCCTTCATGCCGCAGACTCACTCCCACGGCAGCCAGCGTGCAGAACGCCGCTGGCACCGCAAGATCAAGCAGCAGTTGAAGAAGATCGGAGAGGAATTGCGGCACAGGCATCGCGTTGACTCCCTACTGAATGCCTTGAGCTTGCGTGATAAAGCCCTCGGCCATGCGACCAAGCCCGGAGATCACCAGGAGGGAGACACCGGTGACGCCCCAACCCAGATAGCCACGGCCACTCTTGAAATACCACCCTGCAACGCCGAGGCACGCAATCGCGATCACCGGCGCAATTACGTTGCAGCCCAGTTCACGATGTTGAGAACGGTACCCTCGACGGTGGTGGCCTGTTGGCCCTGAACCGCCTGGCCGAACTGTGGAGATGTACCCAGGTTTTGTGCGGTCGCTATCAAGGGCACGGTAAAATTGCCAACGAGAACCAACCCAAGCGCGAACAGCAAAGAAATGCGTGTCCAGTTGATCGGGCTTGGGCGTTCATAGGTTGATCGAAGCGCAGCGGGTGTCCTGCCCCGCCAGAAGGCCAATGCGGTTTTCATGACTCTCTCTCCTGGACGCGGCTGCTCGGGGCATCCGTGTCGAAAGAGAACATGAAGCTTAGTCGTGGCTCGGTCAACTGGCCCCACTGGTATTGATCGACTTTCGAGGCTCTCATCTATATAACTCCGAACCGAATATCCGATAACGCCCCGATCGTCTGCCACAGATGGCGGCTAAGTCTACCGATCGCAGGGCAAAGCCTTGCAGGCAACCCAACCTAATATCGAACAAAAGGCGGATCTATGCGGCGAGAATTGGTCAGACGCGCATTGACATACTCGAAACGGTCATTGGTCAAGCGAGGTTCAGCTGATTTTCGCTGCAATTAGTCAAACGCACACTGACATATTGGGGACGATGGTCGTGCGAATGCGGCGCAATCTTGCCAAAGCAGGCTATTCATTAGCAATGCATCTGGGTCTACGGCAAATTACAAAAGCGCTCACGGATAACAGACATCGGACAAACGCTGGCATGCCCTTTCAACTCGGTAGTAGTACCTGAACGAAGATTTGCTACAACGTGATATTGTCCGTTATCGTTGGCTATCAGGTCGGCCGGCGGCATCGGTCTTTTTGTCACTTGTCCGAGATGCAGATTCGTCAAATTGACGACATCGGCGTTTTCAATACCTATCAGCGGTCGGCGCTCAAACATCCATCAATGAGGGCGTCGGCTTTCTGTAATCGCCAATCAAAAATCTGGTACAGGCATTCTTGAGCGACACAATCCACTTCCCTTGGACAGTTCCAGGACGCTCCCCGTCTCGAAGTTCGGGATCACGCGCTCTGCCTTATCGCCTTTTCCTCTAAGAACTCCTTCCAACTCTCGGGCAATGCTTCCAGAGCAAGAGCCTTTCGCACTAGACGAAGATCTTCTTCGTTATATTCCTTCGAGATGTATAGACGGTTGATCTCGGAGACGGAAATCGAGTTCGGATCATGGTCAAGTACAGTCACCTCGTCTCCCGTACCAACTTCACCTTCGCGTGTGACCGCCAGGTAGAATCCAGTCTGCCGGCCCGCAAGAAATCGCCTTACCATATCATCCGATTTGAATCGGATGCCGAGCTTGTAACACGGAAGCCGTGGCTGGCTGACGACAACTTCTGCGGACCCCACAGAGAGTCGGTCGCCGATATGGACGAAGTCTTCGGTCAATCCCTCAGTCGTGAAATTCTCGCCGAAAGCGCCCATGGGGAGTGCGTGACCCGGGAGTTCGACTTTCCAGTATTCGTAGTGCTCAAGCGGGTAGCAATACACAGCCTTGTCCTTGCCTCCATGCACAGTGAGGTCAGATTGTCGATCGTCATCGAGATTGAGTGTCCGCAAGGCGATCCGACCTGGGACCGGCTCCTTATAGATCGATGTCGTTACACTTCGCCCATGCCAAACCACTTCCCGAGGCAACCCGCAATTGACGGACACAAGTTTCATATCAGCTCTTTGATTCAATGATCGCGAAAAAGATTGCTGGGAATCAGCCAAGCGGGCCGAGATGACCTGGCTAGTGGTGCCGGGGAACGATGGGCGCGACTAACCGTGAGGGCTTTAATAGAAGGAGTTATTTGACTGCAAGCACGGTGTCAGCTGGCGCCGGCCGCAACCTGAGACGCGAAGCCATCTTTATCAATTCAGCCAGAGATTCGGCTTTCATCTTTCGCATTGCGTTGCCGCGATGTTTTTTCACTGTGACTTCACTAATGCCGAGGCGACTGCCAACCTGCTTATTCAGGAGCCCGACAACCACCAAAGCCATCACATCGCGCTCGCGAAAGGTGAGGTCAGCGTATCGCGCCTTCAACGTTTGAATCTCTTCTTCGCGGCCGAGTAGGGCCTTGCTCCGCTCTACCGCATTCCGGACGGACTGCAAAAGCACATCGCCCTTAAAAGGCTTTGTCAAAAACTCGACGGCACCCGCTTTCATGGCTTGCACCGTCATGGGAATATCACCGTGGCCCGTTACAAAGATGATCGGCATTCCAGGGCGCTCGACGGCTACCCGCTTCTGTAAATCAAGACCGTTGAGCCCTGGAAGCGCCACGTCGAGAACAAGGCAGTTTGGAACGGAAAGAGGAGGCCTCGCGAGGAAATCCTGGGCGGAAACAAATGTCTCTACACACCAGCCAGCTTTTCGAAGAAGCGCTTCGAGGGACTCGCGGATCGAAATATCGTCGTCGACGACAAACACCGTTATGGTGGTCTCCATCATGGATTTGACCTCCCTTCGTGGCCGCGCGCCCTCGGTGGATTCATTCTAAGACTAACTTCGACCCGATGCCCGAAAGCCTTTAGCCGTTTCCGAGAGCAGAATCGATTGCCGCGCGTAAAGCCTTGCCACTGAATGGCTTAAAGAGGCACGCTATTGCACCTCGTTCGAGAACCTGTGATCGCACTTTTTCATCTCTGTGCGCAGTGATAAAGATGACTGGAGCCTCCAGCCCAAGACGCTTCAACTCTTCGAGAAGATCGGGGCCCGACATTCCTGGCATATTGATATCGACAACCAAGCACTTACTTTGCGAAATCTGATCCGAAGCTAAGAACTCTTCGGCTGAGGAGAAGGCTCGCACTGCGAAGCCAAACCCCTTCAGCAAATGGGGCAGTGATTCGCGTACAGATTCGTCATCGTCGATTACTGATACAAGGGGACGCGTATTCATGATGGACCCCTTTGCGGTCCCTACAAAGGATAGGGTTAACGTTCGCGCCAACAAGCAGTTGATTAAAGCGTCTGGTCGACGATGCCCAGATTCTGCGGGAAAGTGACACTTTTAGCCTGTGCTGGCGACAACCCAAAAATCTATCATCCGACAGGGATAGGAAAAGCGTCTAGTATCCTTTGGTATCCAAATTCGTATCTCTCTCGCCAAAGCGGGCCGGAACAAACGGCTAATCGCCGTCAATTCCGGTTGTCAGCATCCAATTCTCTGGCCATTTCACGTTGTACCATTGGAGCCACAGGGAATTGAAAATGCAAAAGTCGACCCTGGCCCGCGGTTTAACGTCGCCCAAATTTTTCCGTGATGTGCTTCGACAATGGAATGGCTGATCGCGAGCCCAATGCCCATACCGTCGTTCTTTGTACTGAAGAACGATTCGAAGAGCCGCTCGGCGGTCTCGGAAGCGAAGCCGATGCCGGTATCTTGTACGGTGAGCCGAACGTTCTCGGCACCATCCCTTTCCGTTTGAATCAGCAATTGCCTCGGTCGATCTTCAATTTCTCTCATTGCGTCGATGGCATTGCGAAGCAGATTTATGATTACTTGCTGAAGCTGCACGCGATCGCCATTGACCGGTGGGAGATCATCCGCGAGATCCATTTGCAAAACCACCCGGTTCCGGCGCAATTCACCGGACGAGAGCGCGATTACCTCGCGTGTCGCCTCATTCAGATCGAAGATTTCAGCGACAAAATCCTTCCTCTTGATGAGGGATCGCAGGCGCGCGACTACATCTGCGGCTCGATTCCCGTCGCGAATTGAGCGGAGCGCCGTCTCTCGCGCACCCTCGATGTCCGGTGGATTATCATCCAGCATTTGCAGACACGTTTCCGCGTTGGTAATAATGCCAGCGAGCGGCTGGTTTACTTCGTGTGCGATGGAAGCTGTCAGGATACCCAAACTCATGACTCTGCTTACATGGGCGAGTTCAGATCTGGACTTGGTAAGAGCCTCGTCAGAAAGCGTACGCTGGGTCACATCCTGTACCGCTCCGATGTATTCCAGACGGCCCTCGAATTCCCTAGTTGCACGAGCCATTACATGCAAGAACTTAATACGACCATCGGGCATCACGATCCTATGGGTGTGCTCATAATCGCTCCCGGTCTCCACTCCCTTCGCAGTCGCCTCGTCTACCAACGGTATGTCGTCGGGATGTACCCTAATCTGAGCAATATCGGTAGATATTGGTGTACCAGGTTCAATTTCATGAATACGATACAGTTCTTCCGACCAAACAGACTTCTTCGTATCTGGCCACCAGGCGAAAGTGCCGGTTCGGCTGAGCCTCTGGCCTTCTACGAGGAAGGCCTCACTGCGCCGCAACTCCTCGTCGGCTCGCTTGCGATCTTCAATGTCAACGTTCGTCCCGTACCATTTGACGATTTTGCCGGACTCGTCGCGCAGGGGACTGGCACGGAATAGAAACCATCGATATTGGCCATCGAAGCGGCGCATCCGTGCTTCCACGTCCACTTCCGTCCCGGAGGCCAGAGCAGCTTGCCAGTAGTCGATCAAACCTTTCGCATCGTCGGGATGAATTGCGACCGCCCATCCAAAACCGCTCGCCTGCTCCGCAGACAGTCCCGTGAATTCGAGCCAACGCTGATTGAGAAACTCGACGAAGCCAGTCGGGTCGGTGGACCAGGCAAGCATGGGAATTGTGTTGATGATCAGATTAAGCGTGCGTTCGCTTGCGCGGAGGGCTTCCTCCGCCTGCTTTCGGTCGTCTATGTCAACATTTGCTCCGTACCATCTAACGATCTTGCCAGTCTCATCCCGTAACGGTTCGCTGCGGAACTGAAACCAACGAAAGACCTCATCGTGGCGCCGGAGACGCGCCTCGACCCCACCCACTTCGCCTGTAGCCACCAGCGCCTGCCATTGCTCTATTACCCTGGGCAAATCCTCGGGATGAAAGGCCGCCTGCCACCCCCAACCGCTGGATTCTTCGGAGGACAGACCCGTATATTCCTGCCAACGCTTGTTCGAGAACTCATTTGTTCCGTCGGGCCGATTGCAGTGAACCTGAGTCGGAATGGCATCGATAATCTTGCGAAGCGCGAGCTCATTCGCGCGAACTGCATCTTCCGCCTGCTTTCTCTCTTCAATGTCAATGTTCGTTCCATACCACTTGACGATGGTGCCCGATTCGTCCCGGAATGGTTTAGCGAGAAATAGAAACCACCGGTAAACTCCGTCAAAACGACGCATGCGCGCTTCCGTGCTGACGGCTGTCCCACTTGCCAGAGCATTTGACCAGACCTCCTGGAGACCGGCCACGTCCTCAGGGTGAATTGCAGTCGCCCATCCCCATCCCACCGCTTCCTCGTAAGTGAAACCCGCATAGTCAAGCCATCGATCACTGAGAAATTCGCAGTAGCCGTCTGGGCGGGTCGACCACGCTGTCGTGGGGATCGTGTTGATAATCCGGATTAGATCGCGTTCCTTGGCCTTCAGTTCTTCCTCGGCGTGCTTTCTATCTTCGATGTCAATGCTTGTTCCATACCATTTGACGACATTACCCGATTCATCGCGCAGAGGATTAGCTCGAACAAGGCACCATCGATAGACACCATCGAAGCGACGATATCGCGCTTCTACCTCAGCCTCCGTGCCTGCGGACAAGCACGATCTCCAATATTGCACGAGTCGATCGACGTCGTCGGGGTGAAGCGCAGATCTCCAGCCCCACCCCTCCGCTTGCGCGGCGGTCATCCCCGCGTAGTCAAGCCACCGTTGATTCAGAAAATCGACATGACCGTCGGGAAGGGTTGAAAAAGCTGGCGTTGGAATTGTGTTGATGGTCGCGCGGAGTTCCTGTTCCTTCGCACGAACTGCATCTTCCGCCCGCTTCCTCTCTTCTATGTCGATATTTTGTCCATACCATTTGATGACCTCTCCCGACTCGTCTTTCACGGGAACTGCGCGAAATAGGAACCATCTATAGATTCCATCGAAACGCCGGAGTCTTGCCTCGATTTCTCCGGGCGCCTTTGACGCCAATGTGGTTCCCCAATATTTAGATAGGCCGCCCATGTCGTCAGGGTGAAGCGCAGTCACCCACTGCCAACCAAGCGCCTGGTTGGCAGTCAACCCTGTGTAGTCAAGCCAGCGCTGGTTGAGAAAGTCGACAGAGCCATCCGGGGCGGTGGACCACGCCAACTCGGGAATTGTATTGATGATCAAGTTCAGACTTCGCTCGCTCGTTCGCAGCGCCTCTTCAGCCTGTCTCTGGTCTTCCACATCGGTCAGTAGAGCGTACCAGCGCTCGATTTGACCCTGGGGGTTTCGGAAAGGAATGCCGCGAGCCTGAAACATCCGAAAAACGCCGTCAGAGCGGCGGAGGCGGTATTCGAATTCGAACGGTTCGCCCGTCTCAGCGGAGTGGCTAGTCCTGGCAATCACGGCTTCCAGATCGTCTGGATGGATTACACCAATTGAGGCCCAACTTTTCAAATCGTCCAGCGTCACTCCGAAATAGTCGAGCATCGCCGGCGTAGCGAGTTCTAACTCAAACTGCGCGTTCATAGTAGATGCCAGGACAGGCATCGAATTGGCAAACTGTCGGACGCCACTATCGTTGGCGCGCAGAGTTCCGTCCGGTTTTTCTGGATTCCCAAGACTCATACCGATAGACCTCCGGACTCTTTGTCGGCAGATAATTTAAGCCTGTTCGCTTAAGGGGTCCCAAAACGGCGAATCATGATTTTCCGCAGCAAACTGAACAACTTTTGAATGTCTTGCCATCTTGGTTTGGCTGAAATGACTCGGGGACAGTTGTTCGCTACTCCGGCGAAATCACCTACGCAAATCATGATACCAAGGGATCATGGATACCTTAGTCTCCTTGTTTCGCAACACAGCTTCTGGTGAGATGGCACTCGTGACGGATCTGAGTTGACGCCGCAAGCCAGTGAAGATTCAGCCACACTTCGTTGACTGTTGGACGCTCCCGACGATTTGGTCTTGGAGATGTTATGTGTGACTGCCGGCATCGAGACCCTTTCGCCACACCGACTGCCTGCGCCGCTTCGGCGCCGCGTCAGACCGATGGAGTTGAGGCAAGAACCCAATACGACCGGCCCGGCGACGAACGAGAAGATACGGACGGGCAGAGTCTGCACAGTTTGCAGAAATGGATCTGCGAACTGCTGATCAAGAATCAACAACTCAGAATGTCGTTGCTCGACTCAGCAACCAACCACCAATCCTGGGAGGCCGACCAATGATTACCGCGAATTCATCCGAAAACATCAATCGCAACCGCAGACGCTTTCTTGGGGCCGCCGCCATGACCGTCGCATCCGCCCAACTCGGCATCTTCAGCTTTGCAGATGCAGAAACCACACAACCCAAAAACGCCAAAGAGGAGGAACTCATGACAACAGTCGCTTTACAGGAAGCAACCACAGAATTAACCGACACGGACGCAATTCGCCCGTTTGCGAAAGTCCATGTTCCCGAAGCGGAACTCGCCGAATTGCGCAGGCGCATCAACAACACCAAGTGGCCGGACCGGGAAACGGTCACAGATACCAGCCAAGGCGTACAACTCGCGACGACTCAAGCACTCGCGCGCTATTGGGGCACCGAATACGATTGGCGCAAGTGCGAGGCAAGATTGAACGCTCTGCCGCAGTTCATCACCGAAATCGACGGTCTGGATATTCATTTTATTCACGTTCGTTCGAAGCATGAGAACGCGTTGCCGCTCATCGTCACGCACGGATGGCCCGGCTCGATCGTTGAGCAACTCAAGATCATTGAGCCGCTCGTCAATCCGACGGCTCACGGCGGAAGTGCATCAGATGCCTTCGATGTGGTGATCCCGTCAATGCCTGGCTACGGATACTCGGGCAGACCAACCACCGCAGGCTGGGATGTTGACCACATCGCCCGTTCCTGGGTCGTGCTGATGAAGCGTCTAGGGTATACGAAGTTTGTGGCTCAAGGCGGCGATTGGGGCGCGCTCGTCACGGAGCATATGGGCGTGCTGGCGCCTCCGGAGTTGCTCGGCATTCACACCAACATGCCTGGCATCTTTCCGAACGACATTGACAAAGCCGCTTTTTCAGGGTCTCCGGTGCCATCGAGTCTCTCAGCCGATGAGAAGGTTGCCTACGAGCGTTTGCAGTTCGTATATCAAAAAGGGATCGCCTACGGGTTCCAGATGGGACTTCGACCCCAGACGTTGTACGGAATCGCGGATTCACCCGTTGGTCTGGCGGGCTACTTCCTAGACCATGACGCGCGCAGTTACGAGATGATCTCGCGCGTCTTTGCGGGCGGATCCGAAGGCCTCACACGCGACGACATCCTCGACAACATCACCATCACCTGGCTGACGAACACCGGCATATCCGGCGCCCGTCTCTATTGGGAGAATTGGGGCAAGCTTGGCTATTTCAATGCCAAGGGCGTCAAGATTCCAGTTGCCGTGAGCGTCTTCCCTGACGAGCTGTATCCAGCCCCCCAGAGCTGGGCAGAGAAGGCGTATCCCAAACTGATCCACTACAACCGGCTGCCAAAGGGCGGACATTTCGCCGCGTTTGAACAGCCGAAGCTGCTTTCAGATGAGATTCGCGCGAGCTTCAGATCTCTGCGTTCCTGAATGGGAAAGTCAGCTGCTTGATGTGGTCGTCGCGAAGGCGAGCCTCAGGTTCGCTTTGCAGCAGGAGAGTTCAGATGAGCGGGCTCTCCTGTCTTCGCCTCAACCAGATAGCGAAAGAAACAAATGCCCAACATATCCACTATCAATCGCCGACGCTTTCTTGGTGCTCTCACAATGACCTTCGCCGCAGCCAAATTCGGAACGGTCGGGTCTTACGGTTCACCGTGGTCGAACGAAGGCGATTTTCCTTCGCTGCATGGAGCCACCGGATGGTTGAACTCAAACCCACTGACACCGGAGGACCTTCGCGGGAAAGTTGTACTAGTCGATTTTTGGACTTATACCTGCGTCAATTGGCGGCGCACCCTCCCCTACGTTCGTGTTTGGGCCGAGAAATACGGGAGTCACGGTCTGGTGGTGATTGGAGTGCACACACCCGAATTCTCTTTTGAGCACACAGTCGACAACATTCGCTGGGCTTTGAAGGACATGCGGATTAACTATCCGGTTGCCATCGACAGCGATTATGCGATATGGCGTGCCTTCAATAACCAGTATTGGCCGGCCTGTTACTTCATTGACGCCAAAGGGCACATTCGGCATCATCAATTCGGCGAGGGCGACTATGAGCAAAGCGAAGTGGTAATCCAACACCTGCTGGCCGAATCGGGACATAGCGGATTCGACCGCACGCCGGTCTCCGTCGACCCCATTGGTTTCGAAGTTGCTGCCAACCTTAACAGTTTAAGGTCACCTGAAACCTATGTCGGTTACGACCAAACCCAAAACTTTGCGTCCCCGCATGGAGCCGCATGGAACAAGCCTCACGCCTACGAAATCCCCTCGCGATTGGAAGTCAACGACTGGGCGCTGGCGGGCGACTGGACTGCTGGGAAAGAGGCCATTCGGCTGAACCAGCCAAACGGACGGATCGCGTTCCGCTTTCATGCGCGGGATCTCAATCTTGTCATGGGTCCCGCAGGGCAAGGAACCTCCGTTCCCTTTCGCGTCCACATCGATGGTCAGCCGCCGACTGCCGCACATGGCGTAGACATCGACGGCCACGGCAATGGCACTGTCGTTGAACAACGGCTCTACCAGCTCATCCGGCAAACCGGGCCAATCGTCGATCGCCAGTTTGAGGTCGAATTTCTCGATTCGGGCGTGGCGGCTTTCGACTTTACGTTCGGCTGATCGACGATCAAATGCGGCCAACCCGCAAGTTTCATTTCAAAGGAGAGGAAGATGGACGACAACACCCTGGTCGATTCAAGCTTTTCAGCCACGATTGATGCACCCATTGAGGAGATTGATATTCCCACATGGTGCTTCAGCTTGTCCGAAGCGGAATACCAAGCCTGCTCCCCCGCCCATTGCTCTGCTGGCGTGACTACTGCTCCAGATGGCCGACGTATGTCTATCAACGTCGAAGTATTGGGTGGAAGCCCAATGGTCCAGCACTATGTGGAAGAGATTAGTGAGCGCAACCATTTGCGGCTTGTCTCAAGTTCGGATGTGTTTACGCCCACGGGACGAATCAAGGTGGGCGTGGTCTGGGATCTGAGCGTCGAGAAGATCGACGATCACTCCTGTGAATTCACAAATACGGTTCATAGTGCTTCCACTCCGGAGCTGATGGAATTCCTTGCCAAACAGGGCATTCCGTGGGAGGTCTTCAAAGCAGCCCGCAAGCCGATCTCAGAGGCGCATAACAAGCAAGAAACGCCTCTATTCGCCAAGAGCATTGAGCGTCATGCCTGGTGCAACCATAATTCCGCCGCTATCGCAAATGCGGCTGCAACTGTATAGGAGGATCGAGATGTTGAAGGAAATGGATCAGAAGGATGGAACACAACTAGCCGCTTTTGAAACGATTTCCACGCATCAAGAAGGGGGCGTTCTGTTCGCGGAAATCGCGGCTCCGCCGATGAACCTTCTAGGGCCGGAGCTCGTCCGCGACCTGGTATCTCTCATTCAGCAAGCCGAGGCCGATGGCTCCATCCATGTCCTCGTTTTCAAGAGTGCTGATCCTGACTATTTCGTCTCCCATGTCGATGTGACCCGAATTGCGGGATTCGGCGAGTGGGCAAAGCAACTAACCGGCGAACCTTCAATAGCCATGCTGTTTCGCTATCTGAGCGCAAGCCGCCTGGTCACCATTGCGCAGATCGAAGGTCGTGTTCGGGGTGTGGGAAGCGAGCTTGTCTTGGCGTGTGATATGCGCTTCGCCGCCATGGGGTCGGCGATCTTCGGTCAACCGGAGGTAGGGTTTGGGCTGATTCCCGGCTCAGGTGCGGTCCAGCATCTAACTCGCCTCATAGGCCGGGGCCGGGCGCTCGAGGTGCTGTTGAGCGCAGAGGATTACGATGCGGAGATGGCGGAGCGCTACGGTTGGATCAATCGCGCGTTGCCCGCCGCCAGGCTTGGCGATTTCGTCAAATCGCTGGCTCGCCGGATAGACCGCTTTCCAGCCTTTGGCGTTGCCGCAATCAGGGAGCGGGTCAATGCGGTCGCGCTGGCGCCGGCGGATGACTTCCGCCGTGATTCGAGTCTGTTCCTCGAATGTGTTCGCGAGCCTGAATCACAAAACCGGATCAAAGCCGCGATGAAACACGGCTTCCAGACCCGTGAAGCGGAAATGGATTTGCCGAGCTTGTTGGTTGACTTGCCAGACTACGTCTAACAGCCATCGGGAAGTTAAGTTAACTCAGGAGGAAAAGCATGGCAAGCCTCAATTTTGACAAAGAGATCACTGCACTTCTGGTCGTCGATCCGTACAACGATTTCATCTCCGAGGGAGGCAAAATCTGGGATCGCATCAAGACAGTTGCGGAAGCAAATAACTGCATTCCCAACATGCTGCAGATTCTGAATGCTGCGCGGCAGGCAAAACTGCGTGTCTTCTATGTTATGCATCACCGGTATCGTCATGGCGACTACGAGACGTGGCAGTACATTGCGCCTATCCAAAAGGCGGCCTGGTCGCGAAGATCCTTCGAATACGGCGCATGGGGGGGAGAAATCCGCTCCGAATTCATTCCGTTACCGGGTGAGATTGTGGCTCAAGAGCATTGGTGTTCGAGCGGGTTCGCGAACACCGACCTCGACCTGTTGCTCAAGAGGCACGGGATCCATAAGCTGATCACCATCGGACTGATCGCACACACGTGCTTGGAATCAACTGTTCGCTTCGCCGCCGAACTCGGCTACGAGGTCACGGTAGTAAGAGATGCGACAGCGGATTACTCGGACAGGGAGATGCACGCTGCACTCGACGTCAACCTTCCGAACTATGCCAATGCCATCATCGCAACACAGGAAATGGTTCAATCCATTTCTTTGTTCACTCCCTTAGAAATCGGAGCGAAGCGCTGATTCGACTGCCCGGAATGCTCTTGATAACGGTTAGTCGGCTCCTTTGGATGCTTACTGACCGCAATTCGGAGAATGCCGCTTGACAGCTTCCTCTCAATCGCAGTGAACATGTTTGAATTCGTCAGGTCACTCGTCAATGAACCGATTAGCCCCGAGGTGTTGACCGATATTTGCAAATCCAATCTACCTGGCCGTAAAACCGGCCACTCGGACACCTGACACGGAAAACTGTTCTTTATTGCCGACGCGGCTACCAGTGATGAGGTCCTTTTCGTTCATAACGGCGGATCGCATCGCCACCTTGGAGTTGTGGGGAGACGTCTCGAAGTCAAAAGGGCGCTGGGTCAACGCCCAGGAGATGAAGTATTGGACGGAGTGGCGCCTTAGACAAGCCGGATTGGCAGAAGGAGTTTCACTCAATCAACGATCACGAAGAAGATTGCACTGTAACTGGCGGGAACAAAGTCGCCATGCGGGAGAGCGCCAAACTCTTATGACGTCCCGTTCGTTACCCTTAAACCGCCGCAATCCGTTATGGCGCGATCGACCATTCACACTCGTCGGGAGATGAATTCACCCAGCGGCGTCCGCCGAAAAAGGTCACTTCAGCAACCCTCAATCTTGTTCGTCCAGGTTCGCTCAGCCCGACATCTATTTCGGCCTTCTTCCATTTCCCTGGTGGGGCCGTCGTTGCAATCGGTGACTTATTCGAGTTATCCACCATGCTTTGGCCCATCGCACCATGCTCTCTATAGGACGTTGAGGTATCGAAGACCACTTCCTCGATCTCTTCGCCGGTGACATTCATGTACTGGAGATGGAGAGCCAAGCCCATAACTTTGTAGGGAGAGGCTCCGGAACTTGCAGCTTTCCAACTCGTATGACGAATCTGCACTGGGCAGCCGTTGCTTGACTGAGCGCCGCACGGATGCTGGAGAAGCATCAGTGCGGCGGCCAGGACGGGCATCGGTAATTGTATCGGGAATACCCTCATACCTTGTGGCTCCTCCAAACTGCTTGGACGAACAGTTCTTCAGTTTGTTTGCGACGCGATAATGCGCGACTGCGGGGCCGGCACAGCCTTGTATCCGGCCGGGACCGTGAAGAGACTGCTGTCGGGTGGGGTTGATGTTGAAACGTTCTCGTACTGGGAGGTTGTCGTGCCGCCGAGTGGATCGCTAATGACCGTGAGCGGAGGAAGTCGGAGATCGGAGGATCTCCAAACCTGAATGGTCTTGGTTATGGGATCGGTGTTTCCTAACGCTGAATTGGCCGGTATGGTTGTCGACTGCTGAACGCCGTGGACAGTGTAGCCGGCAATCACCTTAGCTCCAAGATCGGTCTTCGTAGAAGAACTCGATCCTCCCAAGCCGTTCCCGGCTGCCTGTGGCTGAGATGGAGCCTCGCCTGGCTTCGTCCCGATCGCCGCCGCCGGTGAAGCGCTCTGCACCTGGGCAACTTTCCCGACCGTATCGAGCACGGTGACGGTGTGAGCTCCGTTGTCGACTATGACTACCCGGGTTGGTTCTTCGACCCGCGTGCTGCCGTCCGCGCGCCGATAGAATTTCATCTTTCTTTCCTGGCGCAGCGTGTTGCCATCAGGAAGGGTGCGCACGTTCACTACATCAATATCGGCGCTTAGTGGAACTGTTTGAACCGACGGGGTTTGACCGGTCAACGGTGCGATACCCAAGCCGGTCATCGCAGCCAAAGTGAGTGTGAACCGCTTCATCACATGCATATTCTTCTCCTTGTCGATGGGTTAGGGTGCTTCACATTGATAAGAATTTGGATACCACCTAGATGGACCACGGACGACTTAGGCGGACACATCAGCCTCGATGAGAAGCTCGACAGTTCCGCCGCCTTCGAACAAATCTCCGCTTGATGCATTGATGCCGGTGACAACATACGCTCCCAGGGAAAGCCAAGGGTATTGGTAGAAGTCGATGTTGCCATCTGGATCGATAACGTTGATAAACGACCGATCACCGTCGTCGTAAAACACTTGCGGCCACGCGTAATACTGAGTTTCAAGGCCTTCGTATGTGTAGGTTGCTACCGTGATCGAGCCCTCATATTCGGCGATTGGATCTTCGAGCAGAAACGATCCGCTCGTTTGAACCCAACTGGGAGGCAAAGTGATTGCCGTGACTTGGACCGGACCTGTTGTCGAAGAGCCGTCATACCAAACGTCGCCGGAGTCGTCGATTGTCCAGTAATCCGTGGATTCAATCAGCACGTTCGGGATGTTCCCGCCTGCAAAGTCCGCGTCATTGCCAAGGGCATATCCGACTTCACATCCTGTACCACCCGAAGGGGGGGGGGTGCAGTCCAGGCATGGCCGAGGGTCAGCACACCGGTATAACGCGCAGGCTTTGCCCTGCGTGCAAACGGGGTTGGTGCACTGCGAGATCACAGTCTGCGCTTGCGCCTCATGCTGAATGGCGGAAAGACAGAGAATAGCTACGCTCATCAAACAGCATCTCGTGAAGAGTTGGCGCAGTTGAGTTGATCGTAATCTTGCGAGTACAGTTGAGCCTTTCCAGAAGGCCAATGCGGTTTTCATGAGTCTCTCCTGGACGCGGCTGCTCGTGGCATCCGTGTCGTGAGAGAACTTGAGGCACAATACAGATTCCGTCAATTTGAATCCGACCCTTAGCCGGTCATAGAAGTGGCGCTTCCTTTGCTAAGCTTCAGAGTTCGAAGATTTGGGGGCGCAGCTGACGACGCGTCAGGGGGGATTGTCGGTTCGGAAACGGGCAGGCTTCGGCCAAGGCCTATTTACAACCGCATGACAACCTGCAACCGTTTGACACTTCACCTGTATGGCGGAGATTGCCTTGCGAAGAATCCCGTCGACGGAACTCAGGGACATACTTTTGGGGAACGGAGATTGACCGGTCGCACAATGACATCTCGGGACCGATCATCTGCCAAATGCTCCCCGACCAATTCAGATTTCTATGAGTCAAACGCGCAACGACACAACCGGAACGGTTAGTGACCAAACGAAATTGGCCGCTCGCAAGACTCATTGAATCGAATCACAAGGAACCGGATAAATCAGAGAGCGAAGGCATCCTGGCGCCGAGAATGTCGGAGATTTTCGCCTGGTTGAGATGATGCGAGGCAACCACTCAGTCGGATCAAGTCAGAAATGCCGCTGCCATCATGCTTTGCTCAGCCTCTGGAATGCCTAATCGGCTTGCTTCATCTCGCCATCCGGCAACCGCGGACCCGACCTCCTTGAGTACCTCGCCAGCCCTCCGCACGGGCAGCCCATAGTCCTTACATGCTTCCATCGCAATCGAAACTTCACATGCAGTCTCGACTTCATTGATTGCGAGCGTCAATTCCCGCCGCTCGACGGATGGATTCATGTCATAGGCGGGTGACAGCCGGATACCGTTTTCATCCATAAAGAAGCCGTGGTTACGCAGGTGGTCGTCCGTATTGTGGATCAGGATGTTGAAGAGCACTCGGCGAAACAGTTGCTCGCAATCCGCTGCGGTGTTGGCCCCACGCGACTGGAGTAGGTCTACCAGTTCAAGATAGCTGGCGCCTGCTTCGCCATCGGCGCGTTGTGTGAGGGTCATCGCAGAAACAAATGCGAGGCGCCTCCCCGCAAGAGTGCGATCGAAGCGTTTCACAAGGAAGGTTGAATATGGGCTGTCCGCGAGCCGGAGTTGCCTTGCTTCGGGAACGCGAATACCGGCCTTCACGGCGAGCCGGTGTGCCACGAGTTCCCAACCGCCAACATCGCGGGCGTCTTGCCGGCTCGGAAACTTGGCTATGCATAGAGCACCGGCCTCATCTCGTACTGACGCTTTGGGTCTGGCTCCGCCGAGAGAGCTTCCAGGTGCATATAGCTGGGCAAGCCACCGTCCGTAATCCGGGTGCTCTTCCTCGTTTAGGTGCTGCTCGAACTTGAGACTTGCGCTTTGCAATTCGCGCAAAGAGGTTATGGGGGGAGCAGCAAGCCGCGTGTCGCTATCGATGAAGTCGCTACCGGCCAGCGGGCGAAAGCGCAGCGCTCCCAAACGGGTCTGGTCGTGAACGCCAAGCAGGAAATCCCATTGCGTCAGTGCCCGCGCCTTGCGCTTTTCTATTCGGGCGCGTGTGTTCTCGCGGCGCTGCATCAATACTCTGCCCCACCGGTCCGGAGACGAATCCATAAAGATACCAAAGTTGGCTCGATCGGGCGCGGGGTATTGGTGGCCAGTGGCCAGAACAAGGTCGGGATCAAATGCAAAAGCTTCTGGTCGTTCCAACCATCCTCGGTCGTACTCGAATGAAAAAACCTCTCCAGCACCGGCGCCCTGGCAATGAAGGACGCCCATCGGGACAGGTTGCTCAAACCGTTCGATATCGAGGTAAACCTGCACCGTCTCAAAGCGAGCCATCAGAATGACTCCTTTGGGCTATCGGAGCCAACTTCATGCAACGGAATCAGCTCTGACCGGCGTTTGGGCGCTCGGCGCCTGGGCGCCAGATCAGCATCTTGCAGTTTGCGACCGAGCAGGTCATCAACGGCCAGTTTGCCCAGATCGTTCTCCAATCGCAACACTTGCATCACGCGAGCATAGATGCCGAGTGCAACAGACGGATCTCCCCTCTCAACTTTCGACAGCGTCTTGCGCGAAATACCGGCGCGCAGCGCCACCGCTTCCGCCGAGTATTTGCGGCGCAAGCGCGCCAGCTTCAGATTGCTACCGTAGCCTTCAAGAAGACGGGAGATCCTAGGCAGTATCGATGGCGAAGCTCTAGTCATAACGAGTCTTATCTTACACAATAATTGCTGATTTTGTCCAATTTGAAGCCTATTATCAGGAGATGACGCTGGCTCCGGACAACTCGGAGGGAGAGGATCGAACTCACTCCGAGCGCGGCGCAAATCATCTTGGCAGCTCTCCCTGGAATTCAACTCACTTGTTCACGCGAATCCGCACCACATCAAAAAAACGCACAATGACGTATCTGAAACGATCTTTCGTCAAACGAGCATTGAGCAATTTGCGCTTCAATGAGTCAGACGCGCAACGACACAACCGGATCGTCTACCGGTCAAATGTACCTCAATGGGTGTCATTAATTCGGCCTCAGTTGGAACCTTTGGAGTATCTGAAACGGCACCCGGCAGCCGTTTCGTGTCGACGAGAGACACGGCTGCCCAACTCTGTGGGCGCAAAAAAGAATGCCCCGGTTCAAACGCCGGGCGCATCGCAGCAAGATGACAGGAGCTATTGGCTTGCCACTCTGTGCAATACAGTCTGACTTTCATCATGCTTTGTGAAGACAATGTAGATCTTCGTATCGGCCGGGACCGAGACCACCACGCGGCTGGTCAGATTCAGGCTCATCAATTCGGAGTCGCCCGCATCGCCTATGTTCTCCGAGACTCTTTCGCGCAGCAGATCCCCTTCGGAGAACGCGGCGTTCGAGTTGTTTCCGACCAGCGTCGTGGCCAGGGAGCCAATGCCAGATGCAGCACGTATGAGGAATTTCTTCCCCGTGTTCTTCCCGTATAGTCCCGGAGGACCTCTTTGGAGACGTGCCCGACGATCTGGCGGATCGTCTCCTCGCCGGCTCCCTCCTCAGCGAGTTGGGTGATCAGCGTGTGGCGATGATCGTGCCATCTTCCGGTCACCTTCGCGTTGGTGCGGATGTTCCGCCACGTGGTTTTGATCGTGGTCACGTGCCGCGTAGGATCCCAGGGGCGTGGCCTGCCAAAAGGAAAAACGAACCACTCCGGACGAATCTCATTGAATTTCTTTCGATACCATGCCATGTGCTCGTCAATGGCTTGTTGGAGAACGGAGTTGATTGGAATCGTCCGCCCATCTCCGGCAGCCGTTTTGCTCTTTCCCACTTCGATAAAGTGCTTGTCCAGATGAATCTGGCTCCAGGCGAGCGACTTGATCTCGGCGTCGCGCATTCCGGCGTTGAGCGCCATCGTGAGGGCTAGATGAATTTGGGGAGAACGCGAGTTCCGCGACAACTCCCGCATCTGCTGGGTCTCTTCGGGCTCATACGCTTTGCCGATCTTGCGGCGAGCGGGCAGCTTGAGCTTCTTCTTCTTACGTAGCCGGACCCGGATCACGTCGCCAGCCTCGCCGATGAGGGTCAAAAGAAACCGTACCTCTTCATTGATCGACTTCGGCGAGGCCGCCTCTTTCAGCCGATCGGTTTGATACTTGAGAACAGCGGATTCATCGATGTCAACGAGCAAAGCGTCGCCGAGGAGACGAACCACGTGGCCGATTGCATATTCGGCGAAAGTGACCCCCCGGAAACGCAGTCTGTAATCCGCCAGATATTCATCGGCCACATCTCGCAGTTGTCGGATACGATTCTCCCGCTTTTTCTGGACATTGTTGAAGCCTTGCTCGAGTTCGCGTCGCCTCTGGATTTCGGCATTTTTGGCCACCGTCTTTGAGGTTGATTTGGACGACTCCCGAATGAACTGCCCGGCGAAGTAGAACTTGTACCACCAGACTTTGCCGCGTGAAAAAACCGCCATAAATGGCTCCTGTCTCTCGTTTGGCACTAGTACCAAATGGCCAGTGCGAATGGAGATTGGAGCGGAAAGAGAACTCGCGCAAATCGGCGATCAACCGAGGATCGGAGGGGTGTCGAGTCAATTCACTGGGGAGACAAACGGCTGAGCAGAATTGCTATGGACAGGGCATCCATTTTGAAACAGAGTGGGCACAAAAATGGGCACAATTTGAGAATTTGGCGGATTTTTTGGCTGCTCAATCTTGCTCTAAGTTGTTGATTTTATTTGATCTTCAGGTAGCACTCGAACTTGCGACCCTTCGGTTAAAAGCGCCCAGCTCGGCTCGTGCCGGGCCAATGTGGTGTTGAACTTGATTAGTTCTTAGAAGCCGAATGCACCACACCCGCTCCCGTTTCTGCCAGTTGCTGTAAGCTGCTATCCTTTGTGCACCTTAGACGCTCCCTCGTTCCCGAGCACTGCTACCTGTACACTCCAGATTATTTACAATTTTGAACCAGGATGGGCACAAAAAATGGGCACAGCGCCATGGGGTGAACCCTCCGCTGAGACAATTTGAAATTGGCACACCTTCCGTACGCTGAGTTTTGCTACTCAAGCAGCCACTTGTCCGCCAGAATGGTGCTCGATTGGCAAAGCGGAATCGATCTTCAATTGCAACTAAACCCGCTGCCTTTCAGCCAGTATGTTTGGTAGTATCCAGGGCTACATTGCTGAGCTCAGATTGTCTCCGCGTATGTCGCCGAAAAACGGTGTGCCCCGCTGCCGCACACACTCAGCAGCGTATAGGTACATTGCGGCCGACCAGGTTTGCCAATCCCGGCCGCTGGGTTTACCAGTTTGCGCGTGAATCCACTCATTGAAACCCCACTCCGCCGCGTTTTCGTGCCATGGTTTGACCAGTTCTGTCAGCGCCAGCAATTTGCGCTCCGCCAGATCCATCTGACCTGCCGCAACGCACGCAGCGACATAAAAGCCACAAATGAACGGCCACACTCCCCCGTTGTGGTAGTCGCCCGGCCGGTTATAGCGCTCGTATCGGGGCAGCCAATCTACATGATGGGGCAAAATGTACGGAAACAAACACGGCGGCAAATCTACGGCAAGTTCCCCGTGTCCCCGCATGGCCTCACATTCGGCCTCTATCCAAGTCAGCAAATTTGCAGACCATTGAGGTGGTGCAATGCCGGTCAGGATTGCCAGACTGTTGCCAAGCAGGTCAAAACGGTCGCTGCTCATGATCTTGTACGAATAGAGTCCGAAGTAGGGCGCGGTTGGCTCCACAAGAGCCTCTTGCTCATAGCTTTTCTTTTCCTCGCCACTGACTTCCAGACGCCTCATCGATCCGCGTAGTTGCTCGGCGGACTTATGGTCACCATAAAGGCGAAGATATGCATAGACCAGCATATTCACGTACAGTCCATACCCCATCACGTACTGTTCATCACGCCAGTCGCTGGTGGGCAACTGGCACACCATCACTCGATCATCCGGACTTTGATACAGCATCCAGCACAGGGCCTTCTCCGCTGCCTCAAGGAGAAACTCCGGCTGATTCGTCGATATTCTGAAGAGAGCCAGCCCGAAAAGAAAGAGCGGCGTCGAATCGCTGGAGCCGCGGTTGTCTGGATC
>Ga0302187_10000165_pt1 | contig 63734 bp, 48 predicted proteins | sample II_Bog_E1_3_FD_202120 | JGI IMG/M metagenome (GOLD analysis project Ga0302187, IMG submission 202120) | Peat permafrost microbial communities from Stordalen Mire near Abisko, Sweden - II_Bog_E1_3 | ecosystem: Environmental > Terrestrial > Soil > Wetlands > Peat | place: Sweden: Abisko...
GCCAGCCGCTGTTCGATCGCACCAGCATGAACACCTGGGAAGACGCCGCCGTCATCGCCGAGGTCAACCGCATCGGCAAGGGCCGCATCGTGCTTGCCGGGCTATGGACCGGGGTGTGCATCGTCGGTCCGACGCTCTCGGCGATCGAGCAGGGCTTCGAGATCTACGTGATCACCGATGCCTGCGGCGACGTCTCGACCGAGGCGCACGAGCGCGCGGTGGAGCGCATGATCCAGGCCGGCGCCCGGCCGATGACCGCGCTGCAATACCTGCTCGAACTCCAGCGCGACTGGGCACGCACCGAAACCTATGCGCAGACCACCGGCATCGCCCGCAAGCTGGGCGGCGCCTATGGCCTCGGCATCACATACGCCAAGACCATGTTCGGCGCCTCCGAAGCCGCTCACTGATACCGCAAGGGAGGGCGCGCACGCCCTCCCCACCCCCGGAGCACGCCCCCATGAAAACCTATCTCGTTTCGCTGGCCGCAGGGCTGCTGGTCGGCGTGATCTACAGCCTGCTTGGCGTGCGCTCGCCGGCACCGCCGCTGGTCGCGCTGGTCGGCCTCGCCGGCATTCTGCTGGGCGAGCAGATCGCGCCGATGCTGATGCATGTCTGGCACGGCCACGATGTCGCCGCGTTCCTGCGCGAGCGCTGCGCCCGCCATGTGCTGGGCGCGATGCCGGCCAATTGCGACACCACCGACGCCTGAACCCGCAAAGGATAGCCCATGTCATCGACTGATCTCCTGATCGTCAACGCGCGCATCACCACGCTCGATCGCGCCAATCCCGAGGCGCAGGCCGTGCTGATGCGCGATGGCCGCTTCGCCGCCGTGGGCAGCGAGGCCGAAGTCCGCGCAGCCGCCGCCCCCGATGCCACCGTGATCGACGGCAAGGGCCTGCGCGCGATCCCCGGCCTGATCGACAGCCACATGCACATCATCCGTGGCGGGTTGAACTATAACCTCGAACTGCGCTGGGACGGGGTGCCGTCGCTGAGCGATGCGATGGCGCTGCTCGCCGCGCAAGTCGCGCGTACGCCCAGCCCGCACTGGGTGCGCGTGGTCGGCGGCTTTACCGAGCACCAGTTCGCCGAAAAGCGTCTGCCGACGCTGGCCGAGCTGAACGCTGTGGCGCCGGATACGCCGGTGTTCATCCTCCACCTCTATGACCGCGCATTGCTGAATGCGGCGGCGCTGCGGGCGGTGGGTTACACCAAGGACACGCCCAACCCACCCGGCGGCGAGATTGTGCGCGATGCCGCCGGCAATCCCACCGGGCTGCTGCTGGCGCGGCCGAATGCGACGATCCTCTACGCCACGCTGGCCAAGGGCCCCAAGTTGCCACCCGCCTATCAGAAGAACTCCACCCGGCATTTCATGCGTGAGATGAACCGGCTGGGCGTGACCGGGGTGATCGATGCCGGCGGCGGCTTCCAGAACTATCCCGACGACTATGCCGTGATCGAGGATCTGCACCGCGACGGCGAACTGACCCTGCGGATCAGCTACAACCTGTTCACCCAGAAGCCCAAGGAGGAACTCGCCGACTTCGCCGGATGGGCCAAGCAGGTGACGCCGGGGCAGGGCGACGACACCTATCGCCACAACGGCGCGGGTGAGATGCTGGTCTACTCCGCCGCCGATTTCGAGGATTTCCGCGTCGAGCGCCCCGATGTGCCCGCCACCATGGAAAGCGACCTTGAACCGGTCATCCGCCTGCTGGCCGAAAACCGCTGGCCGTGGCGATTGCACGCCACCTACAACGAGACGGTCGACAGCGCGCTCAACGTCTACGAGAAGGTCAACCGCGACGTGCCGCTGGCCGGCATCAACTGGTTCTTCGACCATTGCGAGACGATTTCGCCGCGCAACATCGATCGCATCGCCGCATTGGGCGGCGGCATCGCCATTCAGCACCGCATGGCCTATCAGGGCGAGTACTTCATGGAGCGCTATGGCCACCGCGCGGCCGAAACCACCCCGCCGATCCAGCGCATGATCGCCGCCGGGCTGCCGGTGGGCGCGGGCACCGATGCCACCCGCGTGGCCAGTTACAACCCGTGGGTCTCGCTCAGCTGGCTGGTGACCGGCAAGACCGTCGGCGGGGCGCGGATGTACCCGGCGGCCAACTGCGTCAGCCGCGACAAGGCACTGGCGATGTGGACGCACGAGAACACCTGGTTTTCCAGCGAGGTGGGCAAGAAGGGGCAGATCAAGGTCGGACAACTGGCCGATCTGGCGCTGCTCTCGGCCGATTACTTTTCGGTGCCGGAGCGCGAGATCGTTCATATCGAATCGGTGCTGACCGTGCTCGGCGGGCGGGTGGTGCATGGCGCGGGCGATTTTGCCGGCGAGGCGCCAACCCTGCCGCCGGCGATGCCCGACTGGTCGCCGGTGAACCACGATGGCGGCTATTTCCGCAGCCCCGAAGCCAAGGCCGCGCTGGCCAGTGCCTGCGGTTGCGCCAGCGCCTGCGGGGTCCATGGCCACGATCACGCCACCGCGCTGGGTACGCAGGCGCCGGCCGCCGACGCGCGCAGCTTCTGGGGCGTGTTCGGTTGCGGGTGCTGGGCGGTATGACCCAGCCCCATGCCATCGTGGCGATCGACAGCGCCCCGGCAATGCACCTGCTGGCACGGCTGTGCCTCGTCGCGCCGTTCGCGGTCAGCGGCCTCGTCAAGCTGACCGACTGGCCCGGTGCGGTGGCCGAGGCGGCGGGGCTGGTGCCGGCGGCGCCGGCGCTGGTCGCGGCGCTGACCATCGTGGTGCAACTGGTCGGATCGGGGCTGGTGTTCCTGCGCGGCTGGAGCTGGCTGGGCGCGGGGATGCTGGCGGTGTTCACCGGCCTTGCCACGCTGATCGGCCATGCCTTCTGGCTGCTCCATGGGCCCGAGCGGGCGGTGCAGATGGCGGCGTTCCTCGAACATGCGTCGATCATCGGCGGGTTCGTCCTGCTGGCGCTGGTCGATGGGTTGCGCAATGGCGCGCGGGCGTGAAGCGCTGGCTGCTGGCGCTGGCCGGCGCCGTGGCAACGCCGGCCGCAGCGCAGCCATCGCCCGCCGACGCTGCGTGGCAGCCACCGACGCTGACCTCGGTACGCTATGACGAGGACTGGAGCGCGCTAGCCGACCCGCAAGTGCGCGCCGAGCACTGGACCGGCGCGTTCAAGTACATGCCCTTGGGCGACGACGCCCGCCTGATCACCGGCGCCGAGGTCCGCGCCCGCTATGAAGCCAACCTGGAACCACTGAGCAAGGGCCCGGACAACGATTACCTCTGGCTCCGCGCGATGCCCTATGCGGATCTGCAGGTCGGGCCAGTGCGGGCCTTTGTCGAGCCGATCGCCGCCTATGCCATCGGCGTACACGGCGGCCCCGGGCCGACCGACGCCACCGGGATCGATGTTCTTCAGGCCTTCGCCGACATCGACCTGCACATCGGCGCGACGACCACCGTGATCCTGCGCGGCGGCCGCGAACAGATGTCGCTCGGCACCGAGCGGCTGGTCGGCACGCGCTATGGGCCCAACGTGCCGCTGGCCTATGACGGCGGCCGGGTGATCGTGCGCGGGCGCGGCTGGCGGGCGACGGGGTTCTGGGTCCGCCCGGTCGAGAGCCGGCCGGGCAATGTCAACGACCGCTCCAGCCCCACCCGCGCGCTCTGGGGCGTCTATGGCGAGGATCAGGCGGATGGCATCGACCTCTATTACCTCGGCTTCCACAACGATCTTGCGCGCTATGCCCGGGGCGGCGGGCGCGAGGACCGGCAGACGATCGGCACCCGCTATCACGGCACGCGCGGCGCGTGGTCGTGGAATGCCGAGGCGATCGCTCAGTTCGGTACCTTCGCCGGCCAGCCCATCCGCGCCTGGAGCACCGCAATCGAGGCCACGCATCAGTGGCCGCACGTCGATCTGGCCCCCGCGCTGACCTTGCGCGCCAACCTGATCAGCGGCGATGGCGGTGCCGGCGATCGCCACCTTGGCGATTTCAACGCGCTGTTCCCCAAGGGCAAATATTTCGGCGAGCTGTCACCCGTGGGCCCGCGCAACCTGAAGAACGTCCACGCCATTGCCAGCCTGCACCCCACCGCGCGATTGACCACCAGCCTTGCGCTGCTGGGCTTCTGGCGCATGCGCAAGGCGGATGGGGTCTATGACGTGCCCGGCAACCTGATCGGGGTGCCGGTCGCCGGCAGTGGCAGCTTCATCGGCAAGCAGGCCGAGTTCACCACCGCCTGGCGCGCCACCCAGGAACTGACGTTCTCGGCCTCGGTCTCGGTGATGGATCCGGGGAGCGCGTTGCGCGGGCTCGGCCACAACCATGACATCGGCCTGATCGGACTGGAGACGAGTTTCCGCTATTAGGCGCGGGTCAGTTGCAGGAGCACCGCCCCCACCGCCAGCCCGATCCCCAGCAGGCATACCCCCGCCCAGCCCCAGTGCGTCCAGATCAGCATCGCCGAGGCCGATCCCGCCGATCCGCCGACGAACATCCCGCCCATGAACAGGGTGTTGAGCCGCGCCCGCGCCTCGGGCCGCAGCGCGTAGACGATGTGCTGGTTGGAGACGAGCGCGCCCTGCACCGCGAAATCGAGGACGATGCACCCCACCACCAGCCCCGCCAGGGCGCTCCACAGCGCGAAGATCGCCCAGGCGACCACCGCCACCCCGGCGCAAAGCTGGATCACGCGGTGCGGCCCATGCCGGTCGGCAATGTGCCCGGCGACCGGCGCCGCCAGAATGCCGGCAGCCCCCACCAGCCCGAACAGCCCCGCCACCCCCGGCCCCAGGCCAAAGCGCGGCTCGGCCAGATGCAGCGCCAGGATCGTCCAGAACGTGCTGAACGCGCCGAACAGCAACGCCTGCGTGCAGGTCGCCCGGCGCAAGGCGGGAAACGTGCGCCAGAGATCGCCCAGCGAGGCCAGCAGGCTGCGATAGGTATGGTCGCTGTCGGGCCGGCTGTGCGGCAGGATCGCCGCCATCGCTCCACCCGCGCCCAGCGCCAGCGGCACCCCCAGCCAGAACATCGCCCGCCACCCGTCATGCGCGGCCACCGATCCCGCCAGCGTCCGGCTGAGCAGGATGCCGCAGAGCAGCCCGGCCATCACCGTGCCGACCACCGCGCCGCTGCGCGCGGGCGGCGCCATGTGCGCGGCCAACGGCACGATCTGCTGCGCCACGGTCGCCGCCACGCCCAGCGCCAGCGAGGCGACGATCAGCGCCGCCGCCCCCGGTGCCAGCGCCGCCAGCGCCGAGGCCACCGCCAGCGCGACGAACTGCGCGACGATCAGCCGCCGCCGCTCGACCAGATCGCCCAGCGGCACCAGCAGGAACAGCCCGGCGGCGTAGCCCAACTGCGTCGCCGTTGGCACCAGCGCGCCGAGCGTGCCGGGCAGGTCGCGCTCGATCAGGCCGATCATCGGTTGGTTGTAATAGATGTTGGCGACGGCGAGGCCCGTGGCCCCCGCCATCGCCAGCGTCAGCCCCCGGCCGGCAACGCGGCCGGGGGCTGCGATCGGTGCCGCTGTCATGAAACGGCGCCGGCGTGATCGAGCGCGGGATAATCGGTGTAGCCATGCGCATCGCCGCCATAGAACGTCGCCGGATCGGCCACGGCGAGCGGCGCGTCTTGCGCCAGCCGCGCCGGCAGGTCAGGATTGGCGATGAACGGCCGGCCAAAGGCGATCAGGTCGCCGCGCCCGCTGGCCAGGGCCTGCTCGGCGCGCGCGCCGGTATAGCCACCGGCCAGGATAATCGGCCCGGTGAAGGCCTGACGGATGTCGTGCATCAATGCCTCGGCGCGGGGATCAACGTCACTGGCCAGATCGCGCCCGCGCACCGCCGGCTCGACCAGGTGGAGGTAGGCGAGGTGGCGCGCATCCAGCGCCCGTGCCGCGCCGACGAAAGTCTCCTCTGGCGTATCGTCGCCCATGCCGAACGATCCGCCCATCGGCGAGAGCCGGACCCCAACACGCGCGCTGTCCACAGCGGCGCAGACCGCGTCCACCACCTCGAGCAACAGGCGGCGGCGGTTCTCCAAGCTGCCGCCATAGCTGTCGCTGCGGCGGTTGCTGGCACTCTCCAGGAACTGGTCGAGCAGGTAGCCATTGGCGGCGTGAACCTCCACCCCGTCAAAGCCGGCGGCGATGGCATTGCGCGCGGCGGTGGCATAATCGGCGACGACTGCGGCGATACCCTCCAGCGTCAATGCCTGGGGCTGGGGGATATCGGCGAATGTGCCTTTGCGGTCATCGGTGGGAATGAAGGCCTGGGCGGGCACCGGCATCACGCTGGGCGCCACGGGCAGGCCGCCATCGGGCTGAAACACCGGATGCGACACGCGACCGACATGCCACAACTGCATGAAGATCCGCCCGCCGGCCTCATGTACCGCGCCGGTCACGCGGCGCCAGCCCTCGATCTGCGCGGCGCTGTGGATCCCCGGCGTCCAGGCATAGCCCTGGCCCTGTTGCGAGATCTGCGTCGCCTCGGTGATGATCAAGCCGGCGCTGGCACGCTGGCGGTAATACGTGACCGCCATGTCGGATGGCACATTGCCCTCCGCCGCGCGCGAACGGGTGAGCGGGGCCATGACGATCCGGCTGGGCAGCGTCAGATCGCCAATGGTGGCGGGGGTGAACAGCTTGTGGGTCATTGCGGGATTTCCTTTCCATGCAGGAACGGGTGGCGGCAAGGGAGGATCCACCGCGGGGATAGGCCACTGCCTGCCGATAACGCCGGTGCCACGGGGCAGCCGGTGGACGTCGCTATATCCGGCGTGATGTCCAGCGTATTTCATACGGAGGTATGACCATCCGCAGGTCTATCACGGGCCGCGTCCCGGTCATGCACGTGCATGATGCGCCCATACCGACGTATACTGGCCGCGCCACGGCAAATTTGTGACATCGGGCCGATCAGCCGCGCGGACGGTGAGGATGCGCCTTGTGCACCAGACAGACGAACAGACACCCCGTTGCGGCCCGACATGCGCCTAGAGCGTGCCGGCGTGCCGGCCATCGCCGTCGCCATTGCGCTGGCGATCTTCTGCATCGATACGTTCACGCCGCTCGATGGCGCCATCGCGGTGTTGCAGATCGCGGTCATCCTGATCATCGCCCCGCGCGGGCGCAGGGTGGTACTGATCGGCGGTGGGGGCTGCGCGGGGCTGACGCTGGCATCGTTCGCCATCGCCCACGGTGGCGGCACATCGGACGGGGCGCTGTCGCGGCTGCTGGTCAGCCTGATCGCGCAAGGCGTGACGGTGGTGCTGTCGCTGCGCGACCGATCCTCGCGCCTCACGCTGACCGAGCAGGCGCGCATCCTCGAACTCTCGCACGACACCGTGATCATCCGCGACCGCGCCGACCGCATCGTCCATTGGAACCGTGGCGCCGAGGCGCTTTACGGATGGACACGGGCCGAGGCGTTGGGCCACCGCTGCGACGAATTGCTGCGCTCGCGCGGGCGGGCCGGTGACTGGGCCGCCGACGGACGCTGGGCCGGCCAGATCGAGCGCACCCGGCGCGATGGCCGGCGGCTGACCCTGGCCAGCCACTGGCTGCAACGCACAGATCCCGACGGGCGCCCGATCGGCATCATCGAATCGAGTTCGGACCTGACCGAACAGATCCGCCTCGAGGCCAGCCGGGCCGCCTCCGAGCGGCGTTTCCGCGAGATCTTCGATTCCGCCGGCTTCGCCATGTGGGAGGCCGACTGGTCGGTGGCGCTGGAGCGGATCATCACCGCCACGCCGCCCGCCCCCGACATGCGCGGCTGGCTGCGCGGCAACGAGGACATGGTTTGCGCCGCCTGCGCCGCGATGACCGTGGTCCGCGCCAACCCCGCCACGGCCGAGCTGTTCGGCGCCGATACCGCCTTGCGGATCGCACCGTGGCTGCCCGATGGCCTGCCGGGCATGGCCGCACTCCTCGCCAGCCTGGCCGAGGGCGCGGACCGCGCGGAAAGCGAAACCGTACTGCTGGCGCTGGACGGGCGGCGGATCGACGTGGTGCTGCGCGTGACCCTCCTCCCCGAGGGCGCGCGCTGGAGCCACGTGCTGGTCACCGCCTTCGATGTGACCGAGCGCAACCGCGCCCGCGCCCGGCTCGATGCGCTTTCGGCCGAACTGGCCCATGCCGCCAGCGTCGCGACGCTGGGCCAGATGTCCGCGGCGATCGTCCACGAGGTCAACCAGCCGCTGACCGCGATCATCAACTATGCCAATTCGACGCGGCGCTGGCTGAACCAGCCGCAGCCCGACATGGCCGAAGTGCGCGACTGCATCGAGCGCATCATCGCCAGCGGCGAACGCGCCGCCGCCGTCATCCGCCGCGTCCGCGACATGGCGCGCAAGACGCCGGCGCAGCCCGAACATCTCGATGTCCACGATGTCACCGCGCAGGCGCTGGCGCTGATCGCCGGCGAGGCGCGACGCGGCGGGGTGCGGCTGGAGCAGGCGATGCCGCGCGACCTGCCACCGGTGCGGGGTGACCGGGTGCAGATTCAGCAGGTGCTGGTCAACCTGGCGATGAACGCAATCCAGGCGTTGCGCGGGCGCGGCGACGGGCGGGTGGTGATCGATGCCGTGGCGGCCGACGCGCGGCACCTGGCGATCACCGTCAGCGACAATGGCCCCGGCCTGGCGCCCGCGCAGATCGGGCAGGTGTTCACCCCGTTCTTCTCGACCAAGCCCGAGGGCATGGGTATCGGCCTGTCGATCTGCCGCTCGCTGATCGAGGCGCAGGGCGGCACCATCGCCGCCGAGAGCAGCCCGGCGCAAGGGGCCCGGTTCACCTTCACCCTGCCCTGTGCGGTGCCCTTGCCATGACCACATCGGCGCTGATCTGCATCGTCGATGACGAAGAGGATGTCCGGCATTCGACCGAACTGCTGCTGCGCAGCCTCGGCTATCGCACGCAGGGGTTCGCCGATGCCGCCAGCCTGCTGGCCAGCCCGGAACTCGCGGAGGCCGGCTGCATCCTGCTCGACCTGCAACTGGGCGAGAGCAACGGGCTCGACGTCCAGAAATGGCTGGCGGAGCGCGCGATCGTCGCCGGCATTGTCCTGATCAGCGGCTATGGCGATATCCCCAGCACGGTCGCGGCGATGAAGTCGGGCGCGATCAGCTTCCTCGCCAAGCCGGTGGCCGAAGCCGCGCTGGTCGCCGCAGTGGACGAGGCCCTCGCCCGCAGCCAGGAGCGACGCGACGTGCGCGCCGACCGCGACATCCTCCAGCACCGCTTCGACAGCCTGACCCCGCGCGAGCGCGATGTTCTGGAGCTGGTCGTGGCCGGTCTGATGAACAAGCAGATCGCCGGACGGCTCGGCATCAGCGAGATCACCGTCAAGATCCATCGCGGCCAGGTGATGCGCAAGATGGAGGCGCCCTCGCTGCCCGATCTGGTGCGCATGGCCGAGGGGCTGGGCATGAAGCCGGTGACATCACGCTACGACCGCGACTGACAATCGGAAAGGCGGCCGGGCGATCCAGAGGGTTAGGGGGGAAGGATCGCCCGGCCGCAGGGAACGGCCACATCAGCTCCGGGGGGGGTGGGAGCGGGGCCACACGCTTGGTCGTGATGGCATCGTTCTGACATCCGGATGGCGCGGCGCCAATCATATGTAAGTATAGTGCCGCCGACGCTGGTTTGATCGACCCATACTTAGAGATGACTGACGCGGCGCCCGTGATCGCGCAAACAGCATGGGCCGGCAGGGACTGCCCCCCTCCCTCCCCGCCCTGCCGGCACCCTTCATCGATCCGGTCCGCCCGGCGCCGACGACGGCAGGGCGCCCTGGCGCCCATCCCCGGACGATCGATTTGGTCTGCCTTTCGCACATGGGATCGCGCCGATGCTCCGCACCAGTCCTCATTTCGACGATGACGCGCGACATCCGGCATTGCCCGCTGCTGTCGCGATGCGCACCGAGCGCGCGCCCGATACGCCCACCGGCGTCGGCCATGCGCTGCGTCTGGGGGCGGCAGTCGTGCTGGTCGGCCTTGCCGCCGGACTGGCGGCCATGGCGCTCGCGCTGTTGCTGCACGCGGTCCAGCACCTCGCCTATGACTATAGCCGCGATCGCCTGACCGGCGGCGCGAGCTTTCTGCGCGGCGTGGCGGCGGCGCCCCCATGGCGACGGCTGGCCGCGCTGATGGCGGGTGGGGTTGTCGCGGGGTTCGGCTGGTATGGCGTGGGGCGCTGGGGCCGGCCGCTGGTGTCGGTGCGCGCGGCAGTGGCCGGGCGCGACATGCCGGTGGCGACCACCACGGCCCATGTGCTGCTGCAGATCGTCACTGTCGCGCTCGGCTCGCCGCTGGGGCGTGAGGTGGCCCCGCGCGAGGCCGGCGCCCTGTTGGCGCAGCAGCTCGGCGGTGCGCTGCGGCTCTCGGCCGAAGAGCGCCGGGTTCTGGCCGCATGCGGGGCGGGTGCCGGGCTGGCGGCAGTCTACAACGTGCCGCTGGCCGGCGCGCTGTTCGTGATCGAGGTGCTGCTGGCCACCACCCGCCCGGCGATTGCGATCCAGGCGCTGGCCACCAGCGGCGTGGCCACATGGGTCGCGCGATTCGGCCTGGGGAACGAGGCCCAATACCACATGCCGGCCTGGCCGGGCGGGGCGTCGTTGCTGATCTGGGCCTGTCTGGCGGGGCCACCGCTCGGCGTGGCGGCGGTGGCGTACCGCACGTGGATGGCCCGGATGCGCACACTGGCCCCGCGCGACGGATGGATCATGCCGCTGTGCCTCGCAGCGTTCGGTCTGACCGGGCTGGCGGCGATGGCCTTCCCGGCGATCCCCGGCAACGGCAAGGGCGCCATGCAGTTGGGGCTGGTCGACGATTTGCCGGCGCAGGCGGCGATCAGCCTGCTGCTGATCAAACTGGTGGTGACGGCGGCGTGTCTGCGCGCCGGGGCACAAGGTGGACTGTTGACCCCAGGGCTGACCGTGGGCGGGCTGATCTCACTGCTTCTGGCGGTCCCGGCGCAGTCGTTGGGCGTTGCTCTGGCCCCCGGGGCCTGTGCGTGCGTCGGTGCCGCCGCCTTTCTGGGGGTGGCAATGAACATGCCGCTGACCGCGATCGTGCTGATCATCGAGTTCGTGCCTGACGGCTCCGAATTTCTGCTGCCCTTGCTCGCCGCAGGTGTTGGTTCGGCGGCGGCGGCAGCGATCTGGCGGACGCAAGGTGCCGGGCCGATGCCTGGTTCTGCCCATCAAATGACGGCCCTCGTGGCCACGCGGAGGGTTCATGCATAACCTCGTTCCCGGTATTGGCGGCCCGGTGCGGACGGTCGGAGCGGCCCTCGCCGGCCTCGCGCGGCGCAAGGCGGTCCGCTATGGCGCTTTGGCCATCGCCTGCGGTGCGGTTGGGGCGCTTGCGGCCACCTGGCGGCCGGCGATCGCGCCAATCCCGGTGCCAGCGCCATCGGCATTTCCCGCCGCCCAGGTGGCGCGTGGTGCTGAACTGGCGCTGCTGGGCGACTGCGCGGTGTGCCACACCGCCGATGGCGGACGCCCGCTGGCCGGCAGCCGTCCGCTCGCCACCCCGTTCGGCACGCTCTATTCGGACAACCTGACGCCCGATCCGGAGACCGGCATCGGCCACTGGTCGGCCAAGGCCTTCCGCCGGGCGATGACCGAGGGCGTGAGCCGGGATGGCCGCCATCTCTATCCCGCGCTCCCCTACGAGCATTTCACCCATGTCGGCGATGCCGATCTCGATGCGCTCTATGCCTATCTGATGACGCGGCGGCCGGTGCGGCAGGTGGCGCCGCCCAACCGCCTGCTGCCACCGCTGGGGTTCAGGCCGCTGCTGGCGGGGTGGAAGCTGTTGTTCCTGCATCCGGGGCCGGTGCCGGTCGATCCGCACCGCTCGTCGGCGTGGAACCGGGGCGCCTATCTGGTAGAGGGGCTGGGGCATTGCGGCGGTTGCCACACCCCGCGCAACCTCGCCGGGGGCGAGGATGGCGCCCACGCCTATGCCGGCGGGGTGGCCGAAGGCTGGCGGGCGCCGGCGCTCGATGCCGGCAACCCGGCGGCGCACGCCTGGACGCCAGACGCGCTCTACACCTATCTGCACAGCGGCATCTCGCCCGATCACAGCGCCGCCGCCGGGCCGATGGGGCCGGTGGTCGAGAGCCTCTCGCAGGTGCCCGAGGCCGATGTGCGTGCGATCGCGACCTACATCGCCGCGCGCATGGCCGGGCGCGAGGTCGGCAGCGGTTCGCCCCGCTCGATCGACGAGCACGGCCGCGCGGCCAGCCTGGCGCCGGAGGGTGCGACATTGTTCGCCGGGGCCTGTGCCGGCTGCCATGGCCCCGGCGCGCCGATGATGGGCCAGGGCCGGCCGCAGCTAGGCCTCGCCAGCAGCGTCACTGATGCCGAGCCGACCAGCGCCATCCAGGCGGTGCTGCGCGGGATCGAGCCGCCCGTCGCCGGTCGCGGCCCCAGGATGCCGCCCTTCGCCGATAGCCTCTCCGACGCGCAAGTGGCCGACGTGTTGGCCTATGTCCGTGCCCGTTACACCGATCGTCCCGCCTGGCCGCGCCTGCCGGCGGCCGTCCGCGATGCCCGCAAGGAGTCCGCGCAGCCATGACCATCACGCTCTCCGTCAACGGCGCGGCGCACACCGTCGATGCCACCCCCGATACCCCGCTGCTCTATGTCCTGCGCGACGATCTCGGGCTCAATGGCGCCAAGTACGGCTGCGGACTGGGCCAGTGCGGCGCCTGCACCGTTCAACTCGATGGCAAGGCGGTGTTCTCGTGCGTGACGCCGCTGGCGGCGGTCGGCGATCGGCCGGTGCGCACGGTCGAGGGCCTCGGCACGATCGCCCGCATGAGCGCGCTGCAACAGGCCTTCCACGACGAGCAGGCGGCCCAGTGCGGCTACTGCATCGCCGGCATGATCATGCGCGCGCAGGCCCTGCTCGATGCCGATCCGCACCCCGATGAGGCGACGATCCGCGCGCGCATGCAGACCAACTTGTGCCGCTGTGGCACGCATATGCGCATTCTGCGCGCAATCCGGCGCGTGGCCGGCGCCCAAGGAGTGGCGCAATGAGCGGCGCGGGCATCAACCGGCGTCAGGCGCTGGCCGGTGGCGGGCTGCTGGTCGCCTTCAGCCTTTCGGCGCGCAGCTTCGCGCAACTGGCCGGCGGCGGCGAGGGCAGCGCCCCGCCCAAGCCGGTCCGCCCCGATCTCCCCGGCAGCCTGAAGACCAATCCGGAGCTGGATTCGTGGATCCGCATCGCCCCCGATGGCCGCGCCACGGTGTTTTCCGGCAAGGCCGAACTGGGTCAGGGGATCAGCACCGCCCTCCTGCAAGTTATCGCCGAGGAATTGGACCTGCCGCCGGCGGCGATCACCTTCATCACCGCCGATACCGCGCGCACCCCCGATGAAGGACTGACCGCGGGCAGTCACTCGATGATGGACGGCGGCACTGCGCTGGCCAACGCCGGCGCCAATGTCCGCATGCTGTTGACGCAGGCGGCGGCCAAACGGTGGGGGCTGGCGCAGGCGGTGCTGGTCACCAGTGGCGACGGGCATGTGGTGGCACCCAATGGCCGGCGGCTTGGCTATGGCGCGCTGGCGGCGGCACTGTCGCTGCATGTCGAGGCGGTGGCCGATGCGCCGCGTCGCGATCCCAAACATTATCGCACGCTGGGCCGCAACCTGCCGCGCGTCGACATCCCGGCCAAGCTCACCGGCGGCGCGGCCTATGTGCAGGACCTGCGCCTGCCGGGAATGCTGCACGCGCGGGTGGTGCGCGGGCCCAGCTATGGCACGCGACTGACCGCGCCACGGCTGGCGGCGGCGCGGGCGATGCCGGGGGTGGTGGCGGTGATCGAGAACGGCCGGTTCATCGCCGTGGTGGCGCGCAAGGAATGGCAGGCGATCCAGGCGATGCGCGTGGCGCAAGACAGCGACTATGTGCGTGACCGTCCCCCGCTGCCGGTCGCCGAAGGGCCCCATCGCCTCCAGAACTTGCCCAGCCGCGAGATCCTCGTGCTCGATACCCATGATGGCGCGCGCCCGCGCAGCCACACCGTCAGCGCCAGCTACAGCCGGCCGTGGTACAGCCATGGCTCGATCGGGCCGTCCTGCGCGGTGGCGCTGGCCAGCGAAGGCGAACTGACGTTGTGGTCGCACAGCCAGGGCGTGTTCGACATGCACCGCGCCGTCGCCGAACTGGTCGGCCTGCCGGCAGACAAAGTGCGCTGCATCCACAGCCCCTCGGCCGGCTGCTATGGCCAGAACGGCGCCGACGACGTGACCGCCGAGGCCGGCCTGATCGCCATGGCGCTGCCCGGCCACCCGATCCGCCTGCAATGGATGCGCGAGCAGGAATTCGGCTGGGAACCGTGCGGTTGCGCGATGGTGACGCAGGCCGAGGCCTCGCTTGGCCCCGACAACCGCATCAGCAACTGGCGCACCGAAGTGTGGAGCAATTCGCACAACAACCGCCCGGTCCATGCCGGCGGCTATGCCGTGGCGCAGGAGATCGCGGCCGGCTTCGCGCCGCAAACCCCCGCCCCGATCCCGATGCCCGAGGGCGACGGCGATCGCAACGCCAACCCGCTCTATGCCTTCCCCAACATGGATGTGCGCTATCACTTCGTGCCCGAGATGCCGCTGCGGGTCTCGGCGCTGCGCTCGCTGGGGGCGCATCTCAACATCTTCACGATCGAGAGCATGCTCGATGAACTGGCGCTGGTGGCCCGGATCGATCCGCTGGCGTTCCGGCTGGCCCACATGGTGGACGCGCGCGCACGGGCGGTGATGATCGCCGCCACCGATCGCTTCGGCTGGGCGCATCGCCCGCGCGGCGACGGGCGGCGCGGCTGCGGCATGGCTTTCGCGCGTTACAAGAACATCGGCGCCTATTGCGCGCTGGCGATGGAGATCGAGGTCGAGCGCGAGACGGGCGCGATCACCGTCCACCGCGTCAACGCCGCAGTCGACGCCGGGCAGGCAGGCTCGCCCGACGGCATCGCCAACCAGGTCGAGGGCGGGATTATCCAGTCGCTGAGCTGGGCCACGCGCGAGGCGGTGACGTTCGATGACTCGCGCCGCACCAGCTTCGATTGGGGCACATACCCGATCCTGCGGTTCAACGATGTGCCCGGCGCGATCGACGTACAGATCATGGACCGCCAGGGCCAGCCCTTCCTCGGCGCGGGCGAGACCGCGCAGGCCCCGGCCTCGGCGGCGCTGGCCAATGCGCTGGCCGATGCCACCGGCGTGCGGCTGCGCGACATGCCGCTGACCCCCGAGGCCGTGAAGGCGGCGATCGGACCAGGGGCATGAGCGGCATCGCGGATCGGCCCAGCGTGCTGATTGTCGGCGGCTCGCTTGCCGGGTTGTTCACCGCCAACCTGCTGGGCCCGCTTGGCTGGCAGGTCGAGGTGATCGAACGCTCGCCCCATGATCTCGACAGCCGGGGCGGGGGCATCGTGCTGCAGCCCGAGGTCGTCGAGGTGTTCCGCCGGCTGGAGATCGATGTCGCACATGAGGCACTGGGCGTGGCCTCCGGCTTTCGGATCGTGCTGCGCCCCGATGGCACGATCCAATCGAAGGCATGGGCGCCGCAGACCCAGACCTCGTGGTCGTTCATCTACGCCACCTTGCGGCGGGCGTTCGGCGCGGAGGGCTATCATCAGGGGCGATCGCTGGTGCGCGTCGAACAGGATCGCGCCGCCAGCCGTGTCGTCGCCCATCTCGACGATGGCAGCACGCGCCACGTTGACTTGCTGGTCGGCGCCGATGGCGGCAACTCGACGGTGCGCGGACAGGTCTGGCCGAACGAACGACCGCGCTATGCCGGTTATCTGGCGTGGCGGGGCCTGCTCCCCGAGAGCGACATGACACCGGCGGCGGCGATGCTCCACGGCAACTTTGGCTTTGCCAACGCCGCCGGGTCGCACATCTTGGGTTACCTTGTGCCCGGCGACGGGGCCGACATGCGCGCGGGCCACCGGCTTTACAACTGGGTGTGGTACCGGGTGGCGCCCGAGGTGCTGTTGCAGGAGATCCTGATCGATGCCACCGGCGCGCGGCGGGTCTCGGCGGTACCTGAAGGGTTACTGGCTCCGCGCTGGATCGATCACCTGCGGGACGAGGCCGACCGCCTGCTGCCCCCCGCGTTCCGCGCGGTCGTTCGGGCCACGGGGCAACCGTTCATGCAGACGATCCGCGATCTGGCGGCGGATCGCATGGTCGATGGGCGGATCATCATGCTGGGCGATGCGGCGTCGATCCCACGCCCGCACACCGCCGCCAGTTCGTCAAAGGCCGCCGCCGATGCGCTTGAGCTTGCCGATGCGTTGACAGCGGCGCCCGATATCGACACCGCGCTGGCCCGCTGGGAGCCGGCGCAGGTGGCGCTGGGCAAGGCCTTGCTGGCGCAGGGGCGCGCGATCGGCAACGAGCTTCTGCTGCGCGCCTGACACCACCTCATCCCGCGCCGAGCGCCTTGAACACCGCGATCAGCAGATCTGCGCGCGCGGTGTCAGCAGCGGCGACTGCCATCCGCGCCTCGGTCCACGCGTCCTCGGCGAGCGACAGTTCGAGCTGGCTGATCGCGCCGGCCGACTGGCGCGTGCGGGCCAGGTCGAAGGCGATCCGGGCCTGCCGCTCGGCGGCGGCGAGTTCGCGCTCGTGGTCCACCGCCCCGGCATAGCGGGCCAGCGCCTGCTCGACATCGCGGAGCGCATCGAGCGTAACGCCATCGTACTGCGCGATCGCGGCGCGGTCCTGCGCGCGGGCATAGCGGATACGCGCCTGCGCGGCGGCGACGTTGGGGAAGGTCCAACTGATCAGTGGCCCCAGCCCGAAACTGGTGGCGCCATGATCGGGCAGCGCCGACACGCTCGGCGCCACCGAGGTGACCGATCCCGCCAAGGTGATGCGCGGCAGCAGTTCGGCCTTGGCGACGCCGATGCGCGCGCTGGCGGCGGCCATGCGGCGCTCGGCCGCGCGCACGTCGGGGCGGCGGGCGAGCAGCGCCGCGCCATCGCCCACCGCGACCGGCCCGGCGATTTCGGGGGCGGCGCGGCATTGTGCGGCGGCCGGCGGAATGCGATCGGGCGTCCGCCCCAGCATCGCCGCCAGCGCGAACAGCGCGGCGCGGCGATCGCCTTCCAGCATCGGCAATGTGGCACGGGTGCGGGCAACCGTCGCCGCCTGCCGCGCGACATCGAAGGCGCTGGCCCCGCCGGCATCGGCCTGTTGGCGGACGATGGCATGTGCGCGCTCGGCGATGGCGAGGGCGTTGGTGGCGACGTCGATCTGGCTGCCCAATGCGCAGGCATCGGCATAGTCGCGCACGGTCTCGGCGACGATGGCGATGCGCACCGCATCGCGCGCGGCGCCGGCGGCCGCGGCATCGTCGCGGCTGGCCTCGACCGCGCGGCGCACCCTGCCGAACAGATCGACCTCATAGGCCATGTCGAAGCCGGCTTCATAGAGCCAGGTGTCGCTGGCGGCATGGCCGGCAGCGTCGGCGATCTGGGTGGTGGTGGTGGAGCGGCCGTATGTGCCACCGGCGATGGCCTGCGTTGCGGGCAGGCGCGCGGCCTGCGACTGGCGCAGCGCCGCGCGGGCGGCGTCGAAATTGGCCTCGGCGACGCGCAAGTCGGTGTTGGCGGCGATGGCCTCGGCGACCAGTTGGTCCAGCGCGGGATCGCCATAGAGCCGCCACCAGTCGGGACGCACCGGATCGGCCTGCGCCACCGCCGTCGGCACGAACGGCAAGGGGCCGGCGGTGACCTGCGGCGGGCGATAATCGGGCCCGACTGCGCAGCCGCCCAGCAGCAGCGCAAGGAACAGCACGCGCCTCATGCGCGGGCCCGGCGCGGGTGCGCCGGCCCGTCCGGCGCACCGCCCAGCGCCAGCAACAGCGCCAGCGACACGCCCGCCACCGCCGCGATCATCGCGAAGCAGTCGATAATGGCTTGCAGGTTGGCGGCATTGCGCACCGCCGTCGCCAGCAGCGCCGCCGCCCGCGCGACATCGCTGCCCGCCGGCGATCCGGCGGCAACGGCGGCGGCATAATCGTGCAGCCGCGCCACGGTCGTCGCCTGCCCGGCAATCACATGCTGGCCGATGAGGTTGGAGGACACCTGCTCGCGGGTGCGCAGATAGGTTTCGGTCAGCGCGAGGCCGATCTCGCCGCCCATCAGCCGGGCGGTCTGGATCATGCCGCCGAAGGTCAACTGGATGTCCGGCCGCATGTGCAGCACCGATGTGAAGACGATCCCGCTGAGCGCCAGCGATTGCCCCAGCGCCTGAATCAACTGGGTGACAAGGAACTGCCGGGGCCCCCACTCGATGGTCAACGAGGTGGCGACGATCATGCAGGCCACCGCGATGGCGGCAAACCCCAGGCTCGCCACCCAGCGCGAATCGAACCGCCGGAGCAGCACCGCCGCCAGCGGCGCGGTGACCAGTTGCGGGATGGCGATCCACACCAGCGCCTGCCCCACCTCGAACGTGCGATAACCGCGCACCAGCACGAGGAATTGCGGGATCAGATAGGCCGTCGACAGGATCGTCAGCCGCAGGACCAGCACCAGCACCAGCAACCCCGGCAGCGGCCAGACCAGCCCCTTGCGCAAGTGGAACCAGTCACTGGGCACGACCCGCAGATGGAGCAAAGCCCCCGCTACCAGCACCGCCCCCGCCGCCAACAGCCCGACGACGGTGCCCGAACCCAGCCAATCGAGCCGGTTGCCCTGATCGAGCGCGGCGTAGATCAGCGCGAGCCCAAGGCTCATCGCCACCGCGCCGAACAATCCCGGCAGGCGGACCCGATCGGGCATCGGCTGATACGGCAGGCCCTTGGTCAGGCACACGATCATCGCCAGCGCCAACGGCACATTCTGCCAGAAGATCATCTGCCAGCCGGCATGATCGATATACCACGCCTCCAGCGAGGCCGAGATGTTGAGCGACAACTCAAGGTTCAGCGCATAGACCGCGATCCCATAAGCCCACAGCCGTGGCGGCGACGATCGCAGCACCACCGGCAGCGTCAGCGGAATGAACGTGCCCGAGGCCAGCCCGGCAACGAACTGGCAGGCGAGCAGCGGCGGCAGGCTTTGCGACAGCGGCAACAGCGTCTCGACCCCGGCAAACACCGCAGCGCCCAAGATCAGCACCCGTCGCGGGCCATAGACCCCGCCCGCCCAGACGGCGATCGGGGTGATCAGCATCTGGCCGGCCGTCTGCGCGGTGACGATCCACGCGCCTTCATCGAACCCGGCGTGGATGGCGCCGCGAATGTCCGCCAGACCGAACACCGACAGCCGGCCGTTCACGGTCGAGATGAAGGCGCCGAACAGCACGGCCAGAATGGCCACGACGGGGCGCGCCTGCGGTGCAGGGGCGGTCATCGCCGCCCGGTGTCCACATCGGCCACCACCGACATCCCCGCGCTCAGGCGGTCGGTCAGACCATCGGCGTCGTCGATCACGATCTTCACCGCGATCCGCTGGACCACCTTGGTGAAGTTGCCGGTGGCGTTATCGGGGGGCAACAGTGCGAACTGGCTGCCCGAGGCAGGCGCGAACGCTAGCACATGGCCTTTCAGCACATGGTCCGGATAGGCGTCGACCGAGAGCGTCGCCGGCTGTCCCGGCCGGATGCGGGTCAACTGGGTTTCCTTGAAATTGGCGATCACCCAGACATGCGGCAACGGGGTCAGGCTGGTGACCTCGCCACCGATCGGCAGGTACTGGCCCGGGCGCACCATCCGTTGGCCCAGGACGCCGTCCTGCGGGGCGAGGATCCGCGTGCGGTCGAGGTTGATCTGGGCCAGCCGGTGCGCCGCCTGCGCCGCGCGCAACGCCGCATCGGCCTGCACCATCTGCGCGGCGAGCACGCCCAGTTGCTTGCGCGCGGCCACGGCATTGGCGCTGGCCCGCAGAACGTCGGCGCGCGCGGAGAGATCGGCGGCATCGGCCGCCTCGACGGTATCGAGCGCGCCGGCACCCCCGGCCATCAGCACGCGCTGGCGTCGCGCCGCCTTGGCCGCGCGATCGGCCACGGCGCGGGCGGCAGCTTCGGTGGCCTGTGCGGCGGCGATGTTGGCGCGTTGCAGATCGGCCTGGGCGGCGAGGTTGCCCTTGGCCGCCTGAGCGACGCCGGCATTGGCCGCCGCCTGATCGACGGCGGCACGGTAATCGGCATCGTCGATCCGAACGAGGACATCCCCGGCGTGCACGCGGGCAAAATCCTGCGCCGGCACGGATTGCACATATCCGGCAACACGCGCTCCGATCGGGGTCAGATCGGCCTGCAGATAGGCATCGTCGGTGCGTTGATGGCGGGCGTCACTGACCCAATGCCCCCAATAGGCGAGGCAGGCATAGGCGACCAACGCCGCCGCAACCAGCGCCGCCATGCCCAGCACGCGCGCATGCCGGTGCCGGGCAGGATCGGCTGGCGCGTCGCTCGTCAAGGGTGCAGAGGCGGCTTGCGCACCATCCGCCATATCGGAGTCTCCCAGGTTGGCACCATCCGCTCATGCCTCGGCGCAAGGCCATGGTCTTGGCCGCGTTGATCCTGTTTTGGACGAACAGCATGTTGCCGGCCGATGGCAACCGATCGCCGGAGGGGGGCAGTCGCTCACGTCGCGGCGCGCGATACGGTCGACCACCCGCCGCCCAGCGCAACATAGAGCGCGACCAACCCCTGCGCCCGTGCCAGCGCCGTCTGGGCCTTGAGCGCGCGGGCCTGCGCCATCTGGGCCTGGGCACGCCACAATGCGGTGATGTCCAGCGTTCCGGCCGCCACGGCCGCCTGCGTCTGGCACAGATCGCGCCAGGTGCTGGCGGAAACCTCGCCCTGCTGGCCGTCGGCCAGGGTCGCATAGTGCTCGGCGGCCAGCGCGTCCTCGACATCGCCCATCGCCACCAGCACAGACTTGCGATAATCCGCCGCCAGTTCGCTGTAGCGGCCATCGGCCAGCCGGACTTGCCCCCGCAATCGCCCGCCATCGAAGATCGGCGCCAGAATGTCGGCACCGATGTTGAACACCGGCGTCGGCCCGCTGGCCATTGAGGAGAGCGCCACACTGGCCAGCCCGCCGCTGGCCGTGAGGTCGATGGCGGGCAGCAGGCTGCGCCGCGCCACATCGATGTTGGCCCCGGCGGCGGCCAGCAATTGCTCCTGTTCGGCGACATCCGGGCGATGGACCAGCAGGTGAGCGGGGATACCGGCGATCACCGGCGGCAATGCCAGCGCATCGATCGCGCCGCCCTTGACCACGAACCCCGATGCCGGCTGGCCCGCCAACTCGGCGATGGCGATCACCAGATGCGCGCGCGCGGCCATCAGCGGCGGGAGCGCGGCCTGGGCCTGCTGCGCCACCTCGCGCTGTTGCAGGGCGGCCTGCGGGGCCAGCGTCCCCGCGCGGACCCGGCTGTCCATCGCGCCCAGCACCTGTTGCGCGGCCGTGGCGACACCCTGCGCATCGGCGATCTGACCATCGAGCGCACGCAGGGCGAGATAGGCCCGCGCGAGCGAGGCGATCACCGTGATCCGCGCGCTAGCCAGATCGAAACCGGCGGCCGCATCGGTGGCCCGCGCCGCACGCACGCCGGCCCGGCCCCGGCCCCAGAGATCGAGCTGATAGGCGGCCTCCAACTGAACGCCGGTGCTGGCATAGCGGCGGCTGACCCCATTGCTCAGCACCCGCTTGGTATCCGCCCCGCCAGCATCGGCGTCGATCTGGGGCAACAAGGCCGCCCCGGCGATCCGCGCCTGCGCGTCGGCCTGGATCAGGCGCGCCTTGGCGGCGGCGAGGTCGTCGTTGGTCGCTTCCGCCTGGATGATCAGCGCGTCCAGTTCCGGCGCGCCAAAGCCGTGCCACCAATCGGGCGCGGGCCATGCCGCGCTGGCGCCCGCCATGCTCCATGCGGCCGGGGGTGGGGGCAGGATCGGCGCGGGCGGGCGCGGCTCTGGTGCGCAGGCGGCCACGGACCAGCAGACGGTCATCGCCAACATGGTATGTCGTTTGGTTGGCATGGGGCTCAATCCTTTCCGCGACGGGTGCGCAGGCGGTCCATCACCAGATAGACCACCGGCGTGGTGAACAAGGTCAGCACTTGCGAGACGACCAGCCCGCCGACGATGGCATAGCCCAGCGGCTGGCGCAGTTCGGCGCCCGCGCCTTGCCCCAGCATCAACGGAACGCCGCCCAGCATCGCGCACAAGGTCGTCATCAGGATCGGGCGGAACCGGGCGAGGCAGGCCTCGTGGATCGCCTGCTCGGGCGGAATGCCCGCCGCCTCGCGGGTGCGGGCGAAGTCGACCAGCATGATGCCGTTCTTCTTGACGATGCCGATCAGCAGCAGGATGCCGACCAGCCCGATCACATCGAGCGGCATCCCCGCCGCTATCAGCGCCAGCAGCGCCCCCAATCCCGCCGAGGGCAGTGTCGAGAGAATGGTCAGCGGGTGGATCCAGCTTTCATAAAGCATCCCCAGGATCAGGTAGACCGCCACCAGCGCCGCCAGCACCAGCCAGCCCTGCCCCGCCAGCGCCGTCTGGTATGCCGCCGCGTTGCCCTGAAACGCGGTTTGCACACTGAGCGGGAGATGCAGCGCGCGGCGCACCTGCTCCACCGCCGCCACCGCGCTGCCGATCGAGGCGCCGGGGCGCAAGTTGAACGCAATCGTGGTGGAGGGAAACGCGCCCTGATGGTTGATGACCAGTGGCGCCAACGTGCTGTCGATGCGCGCCACGCCGGCCAGGGGCACTTGCGTGCCATCGGCGGCCCGCAGCATGATCCCGCGCAGCGCATCGGGATCGGCGCGGAATTGCGGCGCCACCTCCATCACCACCGAATATTGGTTGAGCGCGCCGAACACCTTGGCCACCGGCCGCTCGCCAAAGGCATTGTACAGCGCGGTGTCGACATCATCCATGGTGATGCCCAGCCGGCCGATGGCATCGCGATCGACGGTCAGTTGCATCTGCGGCCCCATCGCGCCGGCATCGCTGGTCACATCGGTCAGTTGCGGGATCCGGCGAAAGGCGGCCAACGCCCGGTTCGACCATTGTTGCAACTGCGCCGGATCGGCGGTGACCAGCGTGAACTGATAGGCGCTCTTGGCGACGCGGGCGCCGATGGTGATATCCTGCGAGGGTTGCAGATAAAGCCGGATGCCGACGATCCCCGCCACCGAGCGCTCGATCCGCGTGACCACCTGGCTGGCATCCCCCGCTTCACCGCGATGGCCGAAGGGTTTGAGCGAGATGAACATACGCCCCTGGTTCGGTGCCGGATTGCTGGAATTGGGCCCGATGTAACTCGCCACGCTCAGCACCGCCGGATCGCGCAGGATGGTATCGACCAGCCGTTGCTGGCGCTCGCCCAGACCTTGCGTCGAGATATCGGCGCTGGCCTGAGTGATCCCGGCGATCAGGCCGGTGTCCTGCGTCGGGAAGAACCCCTTGGGGATCGTCACATAGAGCGCTCCGGTCAGCACCATGGTCAGGCCCATCACCACCAGCGTGACCCGCTGATGCCGCAGCACCCAGCCGAGCCCGCGCGCATAACGCCCGGTCAGGCTCGCAAGGCCCCGCTCCAGCAGGGCGGAGATCCGCCCCTCCTGCGCACCCGGGGTCTGGGCCTTCAGCAGTTGCGCGCTCATCATCGGCGTCAGCGTCAGCGACACCACCACCGAGAGTAGGATCGCCACCACCACGGTGACGGCAAATTCCTGAAACATGCGCCCGACCACGCCGTGCATCATCAACAACGGGATGAACACCGCGCAGAGCGAGATCGAGATGGCCATGATCGTGAAACCGATCTCGCCTGCGCCGGCCAGCGCCGCCTTAAAGGGAGGCATGCCCTCCTCGATATGGCGCATGATGTTTTCCACCATCACCACCGCATCATCGACCACGAACCCCACCGCGATCGAAAGCGCCATCAGCGACAGGTTGTCGAGGCTGAACCCGCACACCTTCATCGCCGCAAAGGTGCCGATGATCGACAGCGTCACCGCCACCCCGGGGATCAGCGTGGCCCGCGGCGCCCGCAGGAACACAAAGATGGTCAGCACCACCAGCACCACGGTCAGCACCAGCGTATTGCGCACATCCCCCACCGACGCGCGGATGGTGGTCGTGCGGTCCGAGACCACCGCTACCTTCACCGCCGCCGGCAACGATGCCTGGAGGCGCGGCAGCTCGGCGCGGATGGCGTCGACGGTGTCGATGACATTGGCGCCCGATGCCGGTAGCACGTTGAGGATGATCGCCGGATCGCGGTTGAACCAGCCGGCCTGCGTGCTGCTGGCCCCGCCGATGCGCACCGCGCCGATATCGGCCATGCGGATGGGCGCGCCATTGCGCCAGGCGACGATCATGCGACCGAAATCGTCCTGATTTTCGATCTGGTCGTTGGTGGCGATGCCCACCGCCTGCCGCGTGCCTTGCAGCATGCCCTTGGCTGCATCGACCGTGCCGTGTTGCAACGCGCCGCGCAAGTCTTCCATCGTCAGGCCATGCGCCGCCAGCGCGGCCGGATCGACGTCGATGCGCATGGCGGGCTGTTGCTGCCCGCCGATGGTGATCAGGCCCACGCCCGGCATCTGCGACAGGCGCGGCAGCAGGATGCTTTCGGCATAGTCATCGACCGTGGTCAGCGGCAGCGACCTGGCGGTCAGCCCCAGGATCAGGATCGGGCTCTGCGCCGGGTTCACCGCGCGAAAGGTCGGCGGACCGGGCAAGGTCGCGGGCAGATTGGCCTGCGCCGCATTCAGCGCCGATTGCACCGCCAGCGAGGCCTGTTCCACCGACACCGTCGGATCGAACTGCAGCGCGATCTGGACAAATCCCGGCGCGCTCGATGAGGTCATCTCCTTGAGGCCGGGGATCTGGCCCAATTGCCGTTCCAGCGGCATGGTCACCGCCGATGCGTTGGTGTGCGCATCGGCGCCCGGCAATTGCGCAGTGACCTGGATGGTCGCGCTGCTGACATCGGGCAGCGCCGCGACGGGCAACTGGCGGTAGGCCAAAACCCCCAGCAGCGCGATGGCGATCGCCAGCATCCAGGTCGCGACCGGGCGGCGGATGAAATGGCCGGACAAGCCGCCGCTGGGCATGTCGCCGCCGATCATGGCACCAACCCCAGATGGGCCGGATCATCCTGGCGCTGTGGTGCCGATGTGCTGGATGCAACGGTCACCCGACTGCCGGTGGTCAGGCCGAACTGCCCATCGCTCACCACCTTTTCGCCCGCAGCAAGGCCTCTGGGGATCGCCACGCTGTCGCCGTTGCGGATGCCGGTGGCGATCTGGCGCTGGCGGACCCGTTGATCCGCGCCGACCACCCAGACGTAGGCCCCCGCCGGGCCGTTTTGCAACGCGCTGGCCGGGATCGTGACCGTGTTGGGCTGAGCAGCCAGTTCGATGCGTGCATTCACTTGCGCACCCGGCCAAAGCTGGTGGGTGGCATTGGCAAAGCGCGCCTTCAGCAGCACCATGCCAGTGGCCGGGTCGATCCGGTTGTCGATCACCGCCAGACGGCCGCGATCCAGCGTTTGGCCGCCGGGCGCCTGCGCCTCGACCATCACTTGTTGGCCATTGGCCATCGCCTGCTGCACCGACGCCAGCGCCGCTTGCGGCAGCGAGAAGACGATATACGCCGGCTCCATCTGGCTGATGGTGACGATGCCGTTGGGATCGGTGGGGGTCACGACATTGCCCGGATCAACCATCCGAATGCCCGCCACCCCGGCGATCGGCGCGCGAATGGTGGCATAGGCCAGCATCAGCCGGTCCCGCTCGATGCTGGCGCGATCACCGGCGACGGTGGCAGCAGCCTGCGCCGCGCCGGTCTGATACCTCGCCATGTCCTGCGCCGAGGCCACGCCTGCGCCGACCAGCGGCGCATTGCGCGCCAGCGTTTGCCGCGCATTGGCCAGTGCCGCCATATCGCGCGCCAGCGCCGCCTGATCCTGCGCCAGCGTGGCCAGCAGCGGGCGCGGATCGATCCGCGCGATGATCTGCCCCTTGGCCACCGGCTGCCCCTCGGCAAAGCCCAGCGACAGCAATTGTCCGGCCATCTGGGCATGAACGGTCACGGTGTTCATCGCCTCCACATGGCCCAGGCCGGTGAGCCTGTCGCTGACCGTGCCGCTCTGCGCGGTGGCGATCGCAACGGACGATGGTGGAGGCTCGGGCGCTTTGCCGCCGCCACAGCCCGACAGGGCGATGGTGGCAAGCAGGGCGACGCGGCGGTGGATGTGGCGCATGGCGGGCTCCCTACAGATCGGTGTCAGAGCGATCCGCCCACGCGGACCGTCTCGTGCAGCAACCAGCCACGCTGGCCGCCCGCGTCGATCCACACCTCCAACCGGCAGGGCGCGACGACATCGCCAAGGGGCGCGTACGCGCGTTGGACCCGGCGCATGTCGGCGATGGCCTGGACCGTGGCGCCCAGCCATTCCACCAGCACATCCTGCGGATCGAGGGGCTCCGCCGCGATATCAGGAATGCGCTGGCAACGCGGCGCATTCGATGATGGGACGGGGGCGACGACGATCTTGTGCATGCGCCCGGCCGTCACTGCCTGCGGGGCCAGTAAGACGTTCGCCCCGTCCTCCTGCGAGGTAGGCCGATCCCCGACACGTCCTGCGCCGTTCGATCGACCAAATTTAACGCCATCCCAAAATAGAGCCAAGACATTGCCCAGACGTGTCCCGAGACCAATCCTTGTGTCCTGTGATTTCGATCGGCGCGTATCGGAATTTAGGCGCAGTTGTACGACCCGTGCAGGGTGAGATATACGGTTCATCGCAAGATCCTTTAAGAGCGGATGATTGGCTCACCGCAAACGCAAATCGCTTTTATTGTGCCGGTGGCCACCACGACAATCACACGAAGGTTTGCCATCGGCAGCCTGGGCGCGACGATTGGCGATTTTGGCGGCGGATCAGGCCGAGCCTGGCAGTCCGGTTTCCGCCGGGGCGCCGCGCGCCACCACCGGCGTCATCTCGCGCGCGGCCAGAGCATAGGCCGCGATCTCGTCCTTCCGCGCGAACCACACCCCGGGCTTGCTGCGGGCGTAAGCCATAAAGCGGTCGAGCACGCGGACGCGCGCGGCATGGCCGGAGATCCGATCGTGCAGGCTGATCACCATCATGCGGCGGCGATGCGCGCCTTCCGCATAGAGCTGGTCGAATTCATCCTTCAGCGCCTGTTCGTAGGCCGCCGGATTCCAACCCGAAAAGGGAAACGAGACGATGTCGTTCATGTGGAACGTGTAAGGCACCGTAACGAAGTCGCCGCCCTTGAGGATGTTGATGAAAGGTTCGTCGCGGCTGGGTTCATCGATGTGATAGGTGAAACCCAGGCTCTGCAAGATGTCGAGCGTATGGGCGCTGTTACGCATCCAATAGGCGTTCCATCCGCGCGGGATCTGGCCAGTCGCACGCACGATGCTCTCGACACTGTCGGCAATGAAACGGCGCTCGGCATCGGGATCGAGCGCATAGCTGTTTTCCCAAGTACGGCCGTGGGCGGCGGCCTCGTGCCCGCGTCGGACGATTTCGGCGGCCAGATCGGGCGCCTTGTCCACCGCTTGCCCGATCATGAACGAGCTGAACTTGATGCGGTGCGCGTCGAACAGATCCAGCAGGCGCGGAATGCCTTCATAGACGCCATATTGGAAAAAGGCGTTGGTCGGCAGATCCGGCAGGCCATCGACGATGGGATCAGGAATGACGCCGCCGGCGCCGGAGATCGGCTGGCCGCCGGCCTCGAACATCAGCGAGAAGCTGACCGCGAGACGCGCGCCATCGGGCCAAAACTGGGCTTGATCGTTATCCATGATGGGGTTTCCTTCGCTGGGACGGAGGCCCTGAGTACGCTCACCGACGGCAATCGGCCGGCGCCTTGGGACCAAGAGGAGTGACCGTCACGACATTTTGGCATGCGAAGGCAGGATGAATATAGCTATATCTTGGTGTTATCTGTTCATCAAATTCAACTGAAGCGACATTCATATCAATGTCTTACCCTTAAAAATGAAATATACCGACAGCGTATACACCAACGTTATTGGGAAAATAACCAGGCCAACGCCCCAGAACAGGAACCATAGCGACGAATCCGGGGACGCAGCCTGTTCGATCGTGATCGAATATGGCACGATATAGGGCAGGAACGACAAGGCCAGCGTGCCGAACGCCGCGATGAAAATCGCCATCGCGGGGGCCAGCAGAAACCGCTCGCGGTTGCGCAGCGCGCCGCGCCACAGCACCGCGAAAGCCCCCGCTCCGATCATCGGAAATACAAACAGGATCGGGCGTTCGGTCCACCGCCGCAGCACCGCCAGATCGACATACAGCGCATAGGCAAACACGCCGACCAGAAACACCAGCAACGCCGCCATCAACCACGGCAGCACGCGCAACCCGAACGCGCGCACATCGCTGGCCCCCTTGCCGGCGATCCAGCAGCATCCGATCATCGCGTAACCGATGCACAGCCCCAGGCCGCACAGCACCGAAAACGGCGACAACCATCCAAACGGCCCGCCGACATAAACGCCATGCGCGACGGGCAGACCCGCGACCAGCGCCCCCACCGCCGCCCCTTGAACGAAGCCGGCGATGTAGGACCCGGCGACAAAGCCCGCATCCCACACCCACCGCGCGCGATCGGCCTGCTCGCGGAATTCAAAGGCCATGCCGCGGAAGATCAGGCCCGCCAGCATCATCAGCAGCGGCAGGTAAAACGCCGAGAGCAACAGCGCAAAGACCGACGGAAAGGCGGCGAACAGGATCGTCGCCGCGCAGATCAGCCAGGTTTCATTGCCATCCCACACTGGGGCGATGGCGGCCAGCAGCTGCCGCTTGCCCGTCTCGCCCGGGGCGAAGGCGAACAGCATGCCGATGCCCAGGTCGAACCCGTCGAGCAGCACATAGAGCAGGATGGACAGCGCCAGCGCGCCGGACCAGAACGCGATCATCGTCACTCTCCCACTGGAATGGCATGGGCTGCAAGGTTGGGCTGGGTTATCGATGGGGTGCGGATGGGATCGGTCGCGGCCGGACTTGGGCCGGCGCGCATCAACCGATAGATGTAGTGAACGCCAAAGCCGAAAATGAAGGCATAGATCGCGATGAAGACTACCAGGCTGGTCGCGGCCTGGGCGCTGGTCAGGATCGGGGTCGCCGCATCGGCGGTGGGCAGCACGTTGTAGACCACCCAGGGCTGACGCCCGACCTCGGCGGTGAACCATCCGGTCAGGGTGGCGATGAAGCCCAGCGGAAACGACAGAAACGTCGCCCACAGGAACAGCCGGGCGCCGACCAGCCGCGAGCCAAGGCTCAGCCACGCCCCCGTCCACGCGATCGCCAGCATCAGCAGCCCGCAACCCACCATCACCCGGAAGGCAAAGAAAGGGATGACCATCGGCGGCCGCACATCCGGCCGGATGCTTGTGATCCCGGTCTCCTTCGATGTCAGGTTCATCGAACCGATCACGCTGCCCAGATAGGGTACGGCCAGTTCATAGTGGTTGGTCTGCCGCGCCGGATCGGGCAGGGCGATCAGGATTTCGCGCGCGGGTTGCTGATCCTCCCACCGCCCCTCGATCGCGGCGAATTTGGCGGGCTGGCGGTCGTGGATATAGTCGCCGACCAGATGGCCGAACAGCAACTGCGCCGGCACCAGGATCGCGGCCAGGCGCAGCGCCATGGTCAGCATCACCTGACCCTCCTCCACCGCCGATCGGCGCAGGATGTACCACGCCCCCGTCGCGGCGATGCAAAAGGCCGAGGTGACGAAAGCGGCCAGCACCATATGCGGAAAGCGCAACCACACCGCGGTGTTGAAGATGATCGCCGACCAGTCGGTGGGGACGAACACCCCGTCGGCGCGCATCGCATAGCCGGTGGGCGCCTGCATCCAGGTGTTGTTGACCATGATCCAGAAGGCCGAAAGGCTGGTCCCCGCCGACACCAGCAGGCAGGCGACAAAATAGGCCGCGCGCGGGATGCGGTCGCGGCCGAACATCACCACGCCGAAGAACGCCGCCTCCAGAGCAAAGGCGCTGAAGCTCTCGTAGGCGAGCAATGGCCCCTGGATCGGCCCGGTGCGCCGCGACAGCTCGCTCCAGTTGGTGCCGAACTGGAAGGCCATGACGATCCCCGACACCACCCCGAGGCCAAAGGCGACCGCGAAGATCTTCTGCCAGAAATCGAACAGCCGCCGATAGACCGGCCGCCCCGTCACCAGCGAGCACCCCTCCAGAAAGGCCAGCCAAGCGGCAAGCCCGATGGTGAAGGCGGGGAAGATGATGTGGAACGAGATGGTGAAGGCAAACTGGATGCGCGAGAGCAGCAGCGGTGTGATGTCCATGACGGCCTCCCGATGGGGCGAAGTTCAAGCAGGTTCGGCGCGGCAACAGGTGCTACGGGCGCAACCCGCCCTGCCCGGCATGGGCAATGCGGGCGCGCTGGCACGACCGCCGCAAGTGCGCCGGTCAACGCCGGGCCCTGGCGCGAGGACAAGCGCCCGCAGCCCGCGCAGGGTCGGCGTCGTCATCGGCTTTGGGGGTGAAGGATGCCGGCGATGACCATTGCCACCACCGCCGGCAGGACATGCTTTACGAGGGCGGGCTCGGCCGCAATGACACGGCCACCGACTTGTACGACGGGGTGCCGCTCGCCTTGTCGAAATCCTCGATCCCGATCAGGCAGTTGGCCTCTGGGTAATACGCCGCGACCGAGCCGCGCGCGATGGTGTGGGCCACGACGGTCTGGCGCCGCAAGGCACGGCCATCGGCGGTGGCGATATCGACCAGATCGCCATGCGCGATGCCGATGTCACGCAGATCCTCTGCATTGGCAAAGACCACGTCGCGCCGCCCGGTGACCCCGCGATAGCGGTCGTTCAGGCCATAGATCGTGGTGTTGTACTGATCGTGGCTGCGGATGGTGGCGAGGGTGAAGGGGGTGTCGCTCAGGCCATCGTCCTCGTCGGTGGTGGGATCGACGAGGAAATGCGCCTTCCCGTCGGGGGTATCCCACGCCCTTTGCGAGGCGCCGACGCGCAGGCGAAAGCCGCCCGGCTCTCGGATGCGGGCGTTGAACGCGCGGAAATCGGGGAACACCTGCTCGATCTTGTCGCGGATGCGATCGTAATCGGCGACCATCTCGTCCCAGGCGATCTGCGTGTCCGGCAACGCCGCCTTGGCGATCCCCGCAACAATCGCGACCTCGGACTTGAGCAGCGGCCCCGCCGGCTTCAGCTTGCCCGCCGAGGCATGGACCATCGACATCGAATCCTCGACCGTGACCGATTGACGCCCGCCAGCCTGCATGTCCAGCTCGGTGCGGCCGAGGCAGGGGAGCACGATGCTTTCGCGCGCCGTCAACAGGCAGGTGCGGTTGAGCTTGGTGCAGATCTGGACGTTGAGATCGAGGCCGCGAAACGCTGCAAATGTCGTTTCCGGATCGCTGATCGCCACCGCCAGGTTGCCGCCCAGCCCGATAAACCCGCGCGAGCGGCCATCGCGCATCGCCAGGATCGCTTCCACCGCGCCATGGCCATGCGCGCGCGGCGCCTCAATGCCAAACGCCGCATCGAGCCGCGACAGGAACGCCTCGGTCGGGATCTCGGTGATGCCGACGGTGCGGTCGCCCTGCACGTTGGAATGGCCGCGCAACGGGCAGATCCCCGCGCCCGGCTTGCCGATGTTGCCGCGCAGCAGCAGCAGGTTGGCCAGTTGCTGGACATTTTGCGTGCCATGGCGGTGCTGGGTCAGCCCCATGCCATAACAGACGATCACGCGCTCCGAATGCCAGTACACCTCGGCCATGCTCTCGATATCGGCGCGCGTCATGCCCGAACGGCGCACGATCTCGCTCCAGCTTGTCGCCTCGATATCGGCCTTCAGCGCCTCGAACCCGACGGTATGCGCGGCGATGAACTCGCGATCGAGCAAGCCCTTGCGGCCATTGGCGAGATCGGCGGCATCGGCAGTGAACAACGCCTTCATCATGCCCTTGAGCACCGCCAGATCGCCGCCGACCTTGACGAGATGATAGGCCGAGGCAATCGGCGTCGCCCGGTCGGTCGCCATCTCCAGCGGGGCCTGCGGGTCCTGAAACCGCTCCAGCCCGCGTTCGCGCATCGGATTGAGCACCACGATCGGCGCCCCCCGGCGCGCCACCTCTCGCAAGGTGCCCAACATGCGCGGATGGTTCGTGCCCGGATTGTGCCCCAGACAGAACACAGCATCGGCCAGATCGAAATCCTCCAGCGTCACCGTGCCCTTGCCCACGCCGATGGACTGCGGCAGGCCGACGCTGGTCGCCTCGTGGCACATGTTGGAGCAATCGGGGAAGTTGTTGGTGCCATAGGCGCGCGCCAGCAACTGATAGAGGAACGCCGCCTCGTTGCTGGAGCGGCCCGAGGTGTAGAACTCCATGGCGTTGGGATCGGGCATGGCCCGCATCGCCGCGCCGATGCGATCGAAGGCCTCCTGCCAGTCGATCGGCACGAAGCGGTCCCTCGCCGGGTCATAGCGCAAGGGCGTGGTCAGCCGCCCGGCATCCTCCAGCGCGTAATCGGACCAGTCCCACAGCTCGCTGACCGGATGGGCGGCAAAGAAATCGGGGCCGACCGACTTGGTGGTGGCTTCCCACGTCACCGCTTTGGCGCCGTTCTCGCAGAATTCGAACGAGGACGTATGCTTCGGATCGGGCCAGGCGCAGCCGGGGCAGTCGAACCCGTCCGGCTGGTTCATCTGGAGCAGCGCGACGGTATCCGTGCTGGTGCCCATTTCGCGCGCGACCGCCCCGGCCACGGCGCGCAAGGCGCCCCATCCGCCCGCCGGCCCGGTATAAGGGGCGACACCCTCGACCTTGTTCTCAGCCACGGCACGCCGCCATCGTCATCGGGGGGAATGGTCGCACGGAACACCTCTTGCCTCAGGGGGGTTGCAAGTGCCGGCTACGCAAGCAGGGTACGCTGCCGGTGTCCAGCCAAACTGGCGCAGGACGGCGGCAGAGTCATCCATCTTTAGGTATGGGGTGATCGCCCCGCCAGGCCCGGGCCACCCGCATCACACATTTCAATAGGACTATCAGCAGCACTCGTTATCGGCCGCGCGGGCCGGGGTCTAGGGTCGGTCGGGCAAGAAGGAGCCGCTGCCCATGACCACGCCCCGCCAACTCCACCTCGGCGCCATCCTCGAAGGGGTCGGCGCCGATCATGCCAGCTGGCACGACCCCGCCCTGCCCGGCGATGCCAGCATCGACATCGATTGGTACATCGCCAACGCGCGGGCCGCCGAGCAATCGCTGTTCGACCTCGTGTTCATCGTCGACTCGCCCTACATCACCCCCGACACCGCACCGCATTTCCTCAACCGGCTGGAGCCGCTGACGCTGCTCTCGGCACTGGCGGTGCAGACTTCGCGGATCGGGCTGGTGGGCACGCTGACGACCTCGTACTGGGAGCCCTATAACGTCGCGCGTCAGTTCGGCAGCCTCGATCACATCAGCCGGGGCCGCGCCGGGTGGAACGTGGTGACCACCGGCCTCGAAGGCGCGGCGGGCAACTATGGCCGCGATGCGCATTTCGATCACGCTGAACGCTATGCCCGCGCCGAGGAGTTCGTGCAGGTGGTGCAGGGCCTCTGGGACAGCTACGGCGACGACGCCTTTCCGCGCGATCGCGCCAGCGGGGTGTTCCTCGATCCCGCCCGCCAGCACCGGCTCGACCACAAGGGCGCGCATTTCAACGTCACCGGCCCGCTGGCGCTCAGCCGATCGCGACAGGGCCAGCCGGTGATCTTCCAGGCCGGCGATTCCGATGCCGGCCGCAATCTGGGCGCGCGCATCGCCGAAGGCACGTTCGCCGCCGCGCAGGACATCGACAGCGCCATCCAGTACTACGCCGACCTCAAGCGCCGCGCCGCCGCATTGGGGCGCAATCCCGATCACATCGTTGTGCTGCCCGGCCTCACGCCCACCATCGCCGACACCGACGAGGAAGCCCACCGCATCGCCCGCGAGGCCGAGGAGGCGCTCGATCTCGACAAATTGCTGGTGCAGTTGGGCCGCGCGTTCAACTATCACGATTTCCGCCAGTACAAGCTCGACGCGCCGTTCCCCGATCTCTCCGGGGTCACGCTCAACAGCTACAAGGGCCATGCCGAGCGCATCATCCGCATCGCTACCGAAAAGCGCCTGACCCTGCGCGAGGCGGCGTTCCAACTGGGCCGCTGGCAATCGCCGTTCGTCGGCGGGCCGGAAACCATCGCCGACCACATCGAGCGCTGGTTCACCGCCCGCGCCGCCGATGGCTTCAACTTGCGCGTCACCCGGCCGGCGGACTTCCTGATCTTCCGCGAGCGGGTGGTGCCCTTGCTCCAGCGGCGCGGCCTGTTCCGCACGCGGTATGAGCACGATACCCTGCGCGGCCATCTGGGCCTGCCGGTGCCGGCGCATCGCCATGCCGCCCCGCTGGCCGAGGCGGCGGAGTGACGATCCGCGCGGCGGACGTGCTGGTCATCGGTGGCGGCATGGCGGCGGCCTGGGCCGCGCTGGCCGCCACCGAACAAGGTGCGCGGGTGGTGATGGTCGACAAGGGCTATTGCGGCACCAGTGGCGTCACCGCCACCGGCGGCCCCAACCACTGGTGGGTGCCCGATGACCCGGGCCTGCGCGCCGAGGCCATCGCCCGCCAGACCGCCAAGGCGCAAGGGCTGGCCGAGCCCGAATGGATGGCGCGGATCATCGACCTGACCTTTCGCCACCTGCCGTGGATCGCGCCCTATTACCCGTTCGGCAGCGACGGCAACGGCGGCACTTATTTCTCCGGCGTGCGCGGCCCCGAATATATGCGCGCGCTGCGGACTTTCGCCTTGGCCGCCGGGGTGACGATCCTCGACCACCACCCCGCGATCGAACTTCTCGCCGATGGCGACGGGCGGGTGCGCGGCGCGCGCGGTCACGATGTGCGCCGCGATGTGCCGTGGGAGATCCACGCCGGCGCGACGGTCATGGCCACGGGCGGCTGCGCGTTCCGCTCGGGCCTGATCGGCGCGGCGCTCAACACCGGCGATGGCTTCCTCATGGCTGCCGAGGCCGGTGCGCGGCTCTCGGGCATGGAGTTCTCGCTCGCCTGGTCGCTTTCGCCGACCTGGGCCTGCACGCGCACGCTGCCCTATACCGCTGCGCGGTTCTTCGATGCCGCCGGGGCCGAGATCGCCGTGCCGTCGCTGCGCGCGGGCCATGCCCATTATCAGGCGCTGGGTGCGGCGCTGCTGCGCGGCGCGGTCTATGCCGACTTGTCCGAGGCGCCCGCCGCGCTGCCGCCGATCCTTCACCGCATCCAGCCGCTCACCGCCGCCAGCTTCGCGCGCAAGGGGATCGACCCGTTTCGCGACCGCTTCCCGGTGCGGCTCTATGGCGAGGGCACGATTCGCGGCACCGGCGGCCTGCGCATCGCCGACGCCGATTGCCGCACCGATGTGCCCGGGCTCTTTGCCGCCGGCGATGCCGCCACGCGCGAACTCGTGGCCGGCGCGGCCAGCGGGGGCGGTGCGGTCAACTCGGCCTGGGCGCTGGGATCAGGGCGGATCGCGGGGGCGGCGGCGGCGCGCGAGAGCCGGCGCCATCGCATGACCGCAGCCGTGCATGGCCTCGGCCGCGCCGGGCTGCATCCCACGGGTCAGAGCCGCCCGATCGATATCGCCGCCGCCACTGTCGACATCGAGCAACACATGCACGGCTATGACCGCGCGCTGTTCCGCCGGCACGAGACGCTGACGGCATCGCTGGAGGCACTCGGCGCGCATTGGCGGACGGTTGCCGCGCATGGTCAGGCGCATGGAGGTGCCGCCGTGCCGTTGCGCGAACTCGCGGCGATGGCGGCGACGGCGCAATGGTGCACCGCCGCCGCGCTGGCCCGCGCCGAGACACGCGGGCTCCATGTCCGCAGCGACGCCCCGGAAACGCACCCGCACCGCGCCCGCCGCCAGATCGTCCACGGACTCGACACAGTGGTCGTCGCGGCCGAAACCCCTGCGGCGGTGGCGGCATGATCGCGGCGATCGACACCTCGCGTTGCACCGGCTGCAACCTTTGCGTCGAAGTCTGCCCGACGCTGGTGCTCGACGCCACCGACGCGGTCCCGGTGATCGCGCGGCTGGCGGCCTGCCAAACATGCTATTTGTGCGAGGTCTATTGCCCGGCCGGCGCGATCCATGTCGGCGCCGATCAGTTCGCGCCCGAGCCGGCATCGTTCGTTACGCCCGATCGCTTGCGCCGCGACCACGGCTGGGATGAACCGCGCGGCGCCGGCCAGCTTGACGATTATCGCCGGCTCGGTCCGCTGCTCAACGCGGGCGTGGAGATCGCGGCGCGGCGCCAGGCCGGGCCCTTGTAACACGCAAAAGGGGGGCGCCGCCCTGCGCGACACCCCCCTCGCCCGACGGCCTGCGGTCCGTCAGAGATCGTAACCGGGCAAAGTGCGATCGACCTTGCGCAACACCGCCTCCCAAGCCAGCTGGTCGTGCGGCTTGCGCTTGTCGCGGTGGACACCATCGACCGACTGGCCGGCGACCTGACGGCGGGCTTCCTCCTGCGCGTCCTCGGGGGCGAACAGCACTTGCCCGCGCCCGACCGACAAGGCCGCCACTTGCGCCGAGCAGGCCTTTTCCAGCCCATAGATCCCGTTCCACGCCTCGCCCGGGGTGCGGCCCAGTGCCAGTGTGCCGTGATTGCGCAGCAGCATGATCTTGCGGTCGCCCAGATCATCGCGCAGCCGCTCGCGCTCCTCCAGATGCAGCGCCACGCCCTCGTAATCGTGATAGGCGAGGCGCGGGATCAGGTAGAGCGCGCTCTGCGTCAGCGGCAACAACCCCTCGGCATGGGCGGAAACGCCAGTGCCGTGCGGCGTATGGAAATGCGCGATGTACTGCGCATCCTCACGCGCGGCATGGATCGCCGAGTGGATCACATAGCCGGCATAGTTGATGCCATATTCGCTCTCGCCGATGATGTTGCCATCAAGATCGACCTTGACGAGGCTCGACGCGGTGATCTCGTCGAAGGTGAGGCCGAAGGGGTTGATCAGGAAGTGATGCTCGGGCCCCGGCACCCGCGCCGAGATATGCGTGTAAAGGAAATCGTCGAAGTTATAGATCGCGGCAATGCGATAGAACGCGGCGAGATCCTTGCGGACCTGCCATTCGGCATCGCTGATGCCGGCCGTTATGGGTTCGCGTTCGAGTACAGTGGCCATGTCGTGTCTCCTTAGCTAGCGATCGCCGCGGGCTCGTGCCGGGCGGCCTTGGCGCGCACCAGCGGGATCAGTTCGCGGCCATAGGTCTTGGCATCCTCCAGCGGATCGAAACCGCGGATCAGGAAGTGGTCGATGCCGATATCAAGATAGTCGAGCAGCGCGTCGGCGACCTGCTCGGGCGTGCCGACGAGACCGGTGGAATTGCCCCGCGCCCCGGTCAGCGCCGCCACCCCTGTCCACAGCCGCGTGTCGCGCCGGCCTGCCTGCGCCGTCTGCAACAGGCGCAGCGAGCCCTCGTTGGGCGGGCGATGACCGCTGGTAGGCAGGCCGGCGGCCTCGCGATTGGCGCGGACCTGTTCCTCGATATCGTGGGCGCGCCGCCACGCGGCTTCCTCAGTGTCGGCCACGATCGGGCGCAGCGACAGCGAGAACCCCGGATTGCGCCCATGGCGCGCCGCCGAACGCCGCACCGCGCGCACGTTCTCGGCAACCTGCTCATGCGTCTCGCCCCAGAGCGCATAGACATCGGCGTGGCGCCCGGCGACCTCGATCGCTTCGGGCGAGGAGCCGCCGAAGAACACCGGCAGGTTGGCGGGCTTCACCGCGCCAAAGCCCTGACGGATCTCGTAGAAGCGGCCTTTGTGGTCGAACGGCTGGGCAGAGGTCCACTCCTGCCGCAGCACGTCGAGGTACTCGTCGGTGCGGGCGTAACGCTCGGCCTTGGTGGTGTGGGCATCACCGTCGCGGGCCATTTCCGCGTCGGCGCCGCCGGTGATGATGTGGACGGCAACGCGCCCCTGCGAGAGCTGGTCCAATGTCGCCAATTGCCGCGCGGCGACGGTGGGCTGAGTGAAGCCCGGCCGGTGCGCAACCAGAAACCCCAGCCGCGAGGTCAGCGCGGCGGCATGGGCCGCGACGATCTGGCTCTCCGGGCTCGAGGAGCCGAACGGGATCAGCACGCGGTCGAACCCGCCTTCTTCCTGCGCGCGGGCGGCGGCCTCCACGTAATCGCGATCGAGCACGCGGGTGGGCTGGGCCGCGTGGATCTCCGAGGTGTTGTTGAAGCCGATATAGCCAATGAACTTGACGGGGGATGAGGACATGGGGGTGCCTTTCAGATCACGTAGAAACCATGGGTGCCATCGCGCTCCAACTGGGCGACGAGGCCATATTCCCAGTCGAGGTAGGCCTGCATCGCCGCCTGGGCGTTGTCGGTGCCTTCGTAGGGGCGTTTGTAGCGACCCTCGGGCCCGCGCGGCGGCGGGGCGCCATCGACGCCGGGGACGAGGTCTCCGGCGATGCCGCCATCGAGCACGTAGACCTCCCAGCCCAACTGGGCGAGCCAACTGGCGGTCATGTCGGCGCGCGGGCCGAGATCGTCGGCCAGCACGAGGCGCGCGCCGCGCACCGGGGCGAAGTGGTCGGTTTCCTGCACCAGTTGCCCGCCCTGCGCGTTGCGGAACCCCGGCAGGTGCCCGGCGGCATAGTCCTCGGGCAGGCGCACATCGTACTGGTAGAGCGTGCGCGCGGTGTCGGCGCGCAAGTGGTCCAACTCGGCGCGCGTCAGCCGCTTGACCCCGGCGCGATAGGCCACGTCGCGGGTCTTGGCGCGGGCCTCCTCGGCGGTGTCGCCCTCGGGCGCGGGGGCGCGGCGCTGCTGGCCGGTCTCCAGCGCCTGGCCGGCCAGCGTCCAGCCGATCGTGCCATTGCGCAGCGCATAGATGCGGTTGGGCAGCCCGGCGTTGATCAGCGACTGCGTGCCGATGATGCTGCGCGTGCGGCCGGCACAGTTGACGATGATCGTCGTATCGGGATCGGGCGCCACCGCGCGCGCGCGCAGCACCAGCTCGGCGCCGGGGGTGGAGACGCCGCCGGGAATGCTCATCGTCGCATATTCGTCGAAACGGCGCGCGTCGAGGATGGCGATGTCGGCCTTTTCCTCGATCAGCGCGTGGACATCGGGCGCGGGTAGGCTTGGGGTGTGGCGACGGTGCTCGACGAGTTCGCCAAACGCCTTGGAGTAGGAATTGACGTCTTCGAACAGTTCATAACCGGCGGCGCGCCAGCCCGCCAGCCCGCCCTCCAAAGCCTCGGCGCGGGTGAAGCCCAGCGCCTGCAACTGCGTCAATGCCGGCGTGACCAGCCCCTCGCCATCGTCATAGACCACCACCGTCGCGTCCTTGCGCGGCAGGCGCCATGACGCCTCGAGCGCCAGCCTGCGCAGCGGGATCTGCGCCGCGAACAGCGGGTGGCCGAGCGCGAACTCCGCCTCCTCGCGCAGATCGATCAGGGCAATTTCCTCGCGCAACAACAAAGCGGTGCGGACGGCTTGGGGAGTGATGCTCATCGGTTGTTGGACCTGTCCCAGAGGTTGGGTACATGGCGGTTGGCGTAGCCCGAGATGAAGGGCCGCTCCGTACCATCGAGGTCATAGGTCGCACGCGCCACTGCCCCGATGTTGCCACCATAGACGTGGATGGAGATCGAGGGCGCATCGGCCAGGCCGTTGTGCACCCGGTGGATGTCGCCGGCGGCGGGTGAGAGCACCTCGACCTCACCCGGACGCAGGACATGCGCGGGGCCGGTGCTGACCAGCGCGCCGTTGCTGGCGCGGCCGAAGTTCTCCGCGCGCTCCTCGCCGCGCAGCACCCCGACCAAGCCCCAGACGCGGTGATCGTGGATCGGCGTCCCCTGTCCCGGGCCCCAGACGAACGCGACGACGCTGAACCGCTCGGCGCTGTCGCAGTGGAGCAGGTATTGCTGGTAACGGTCCGGATGCGGTTGGGCATAGGCGTCGGGTAGCCAGTCGTCACGCGCGATCAGCCGGGCGAGGAGGTCGCGCGCGGGGGGGAGCAGCGCGGCCTCGTCGGCCCCGAGTAGATCGACCAGCGCCGCCAGTCCGGTGACGAAATCGCGCAAGGGGGCAATATCGGTGGCCACCGCCGGCGGGGTGGCGAGGGCCAAGCTCACGCCACTGCCTCCACGCGGAGCGGCAGCACGCTGGCCGACGGCGCTGCCGCCTCTGCCACGCCGCCACCGAGGATCTCGAGCAACCGCGGGCGCAGGGTCAGCACCAGATCGGTGCGGCCCCCTCGCGGGGCGGCGATCCGCTCCTCGGCAACGATCCGCCCGCGATCGAGCACCAGCACGCGGTCGGCCAGCGCGATCGCCTCATCGACATCGTGCGTCACCATCAGCACCGCTGGCTTGTGCGCCCGCCACAGATCGAGCACCAGTTCATGCATCTTCAGCCGGGTCAGCGCATCGAGCGCCGAAAACGGCTCGTCCAGCAGCAGCAGGCTCGGTTCGCGCACCAAGGCCCGCGCCAGCGCCACCCGCTGCGCCTCGCCGCCCGAGAGCGTCAGCGGCCAGACCTCGAGCCGGTGCCCGAGCCCGACCTCGCGCAGCGCCGCCTCGGCGCGTTCGCGCAAATCCTTGCCGCGCAGGCCCAGTGCGACATTGCGCCACACCCGCTTCCACGGCAGCAGCCGTGCGTCCTGAAACACCACCGCGCGCGAGGCCGGCACGGTCACATCCTGCCCGGGCGCCTCGTCCAGACCGGCAAGCGTGCGCAGCAGTGTCGTCTTGCCCGATCCCGAACGGCCGAGCAACGCTACGAACTCGCCCGGGGCGATATCGAGATCGAGCCCGTCGAGCACGGGATGAGCCCCGAACCGGCGGGTGAACCGGCGCAGGCGCACCACCGGCGGCGGCGGCACCACTCCGGCGGCGGCATCGGCGTGGAAGGCGAGATAGGTCAATCGGGCATCCATGGCGGGGGCCTCCGGATGGGGAACAAGGGGTGGCATGGGGTCAGGCGCCCAACAGGCTGGGCCGCCAGGCGAGCGCGCGGGCTTCGATGGCGCGGATCAGCGCATCCGCCCCCAGCCCGAGCACCGCATAGACTAGCAGGCAGACGACGATGATATCGGTGCGCATGAAATCACGCGCATTGTTGACCAGATAGCCAAGGCCGGCCGAGGCGTTGATCTGCTCGGCCACCACCAGCATCAGGATCGCGATCGACAGCGAATAGCGCACCCCCACCAGCAGTTGCGGCAGCGCCCCGGGCAGGATCACGTGCCAGATCTGCTCGGCGCGGTTGAGCCCGAAGCTGCGCGCGCTTTCCAGCAGGCGCACGTCCACGCTGCGAATGCCGCCGTAGAGGTTGATGTAGGTCGGAAACAGCGAGGCGAAGGCGATCAATGCCACCTTCGGCGCCTCGCCGATGCCGAACCAGACGATGAACAGCGGGGTCAGCGCCAGCGTCGGGATCGTGCGGTTGATCTGCACGATCGGGTCGATCGCCAGCTCGGCCCTGCGCGACAGCCCGGTAGCCAGCGCCAGCGCGATCCCCAGCGCCACGCCGATTGTCAGCCCGACCGCCACCCGCTCGAACGAGACGAGGAGATTGTCGGGCAACTCGCCCGAGACGATCATGTCGCCCAGCGAACGCAGCACCGTCGATGGCGCCGCCAAGGTATGCGTGGGGATGACGCCGATGCGCGACGCCACCTCCCAGACCGCCAGGAACACCAACGGCGAGACCCAGCGCGCGGCGCCCAGGCGGCGGACTAAGGAGGAGGACGCGGTCATGACTCGAAAACCTATGTGGTGTTTGGAAGCCCAGTGAGCCTGCAAATCTCTACCGCTGCAATCGAGTTTTAGCCCGGACCTATCATCCCGCCTCATAGGTGAACGCTGAACGGTGCCAGCGCCGCGATCAAAGCCAGACGGCGCCGGCGTCGCAGCGGCCCACGCTGCCGGACGAAGAAATACTTTGCCGGCCTTAATGTCTACTGTTTTGATTGATATTTGACATTGCCTCATAGATCAGCGGCGGGGGCCGGCCGGTTGGAGGCCCCGAACCCGCCTCCCCGACCGCAAGGCCCGTGCATGACCGTCAACCTGCCCACCAACCTGCTGCGCAGCTTTATCGCCATCGTCGATACCGGTTCGATGCTCAGCGCTTCGGAGAAAGTGTTCGTCACGCAATCGGCGCTGTCGCTCCAGATCAAGCGGCTCGAGGACCTGCTCCAGCAACCGCTGTTCAACCGCGACGGCCGCCGCCTGACGCTGACGCCCTCGGGCGATCTGATGCTCGATTACGCGCGCCGCGTGCTGCTGCTCCACGACGAGGCCGTGCGCGCTGTCGCCGCTGGCCAGTTCGCGGGGCCGGCGCGGATCGGCATGGTCCAGGATTTCGCCGAAACGCTGCTGACCGGGCTGCTCGGCCAGTTCGTCGAGTTGCACCCTGAGGCGCAGATCTATTCGCGCATTGCCGGCACCGCCGAACTGATCGAAATGCTCGAGCGGCACCAGCTCGATATCGTCCTGGGTTTTGCCGGCAATACCGATCCGCACGCGATCGCCCATGCGCCGATGAACTGGTATGGCCGGCGCGAGCTGGCCAGCCAGGCCGTGATCCCCATCGCGGTGCTGGAAACCCCCTGCCGGTTTCGCGAGGCGGCGATCCGCGCGCTGGATGACGCCGGCCGGCCGTGGCGGATCACGGTGGAAACCCCCAATCTCACTACGCTGCGCGCGGCGGTCGAGGCCGGGCTGGGGTTGACCTGCCGCACCCGCCTGTTCCTCAAGGACGAGCCACTGATCGACACCGAGCTGCCGGAACTGCCGCAAGTCGCGTGCACGTTACGCACCGCCCCCTCGCTCGATGGCCCGACAGGGCACCTGGCGCGGCTGGTACGCGAGACCGTGCTGGCGCTCTGATATTGCGATTCGTCATGCACCGCCGAGCCCTTCTCATTGGGCAAGGCGGCTGGCGCGGGTCTAGGTTTTTCCTTCTACCAGCAGGAAGGGCCCCGGCATGACCACACATTCCCCCGCATCCGCATCGCTGGCCGCGCGCTTCGCCGCGCTCCAGGCCGAGCGCGAACGCACCTGGGCGCCCGCCCAGCTCGCCGCCAACGCCGGTCAGCGGGCGGGCCTGATTGCGGCGCACAATCCCGCCGCGCACCCCGCGCCGGGTACGGACATCGCTCCGTTCACGCTGATTCAGGCCGATGGCGGCACGCTGACCTCGGCCGCATTGCTGGCGGGCGGGCCGGCGGTGGTGGTGTTCTTCCGCTTCGGCGGCTGTCCGGCCTGCAACATCGCGCTGCCGTATTATGAGGAACGGTTATGGCCCGCGCTGAAGGCCGCCGGCATCCGGCTGGTGGCGATCAGCGCGCAGACCCCGGTCGATACCGGCATTGTGCTGCGCAACGGCCTGACGTTCCCGGTCACGACCGATCCCGATTATACGCTGGCGCGCCGGCTGGGCATCACCTTCTTTCCCGAGGCGCAGCCCGAGATCGCCCCCGGTGCGGACTGGATCGGCGCGACGCTGGGCACGCACAGCTGGGAAATGACACAGCCGGCGGTGCTGGTGCTCAACGCCGACGGGACGCTGCGGCATATGGCGGTGAGCCCCGACTGGCTCGATCGGCCGGAGGCGGAGAATATTCTCGCGCATGTGCCCGAAGTGACAGGCGCGCGGGCGGCGGCCTGAAAAGTGGAAGGGTGAATGCGAGGGGCTGGCCCCTCGCATTCACCCTTCCCTGTCGGACTCGGCGCTTTGGTTCGGTCTTGCGCAAAGGCTCAACGCCGCAGGCTTTCACGAACCTTGGCGCTCTTGATCGACCTCACATATGATTGCGGCTTCGCCGCAAGGCGCAACGCAGTCAAGGTCCGGGGGTGTAACTCCCCCGGGAAGTCCCTTTTCTTCAATACCCCCGCTCGCGATCCACCAGATCCGTAGGCGCCTCGCCGCGCACCACCCGCGCCATATCCTCGGCGACTTTCTCGAACAGGCGATGCCGCGCCAGCGTGTAGTTGGCCGACAGATGCGGGGTCAGCCGCACTTTCGGGTGCGTGTAGAGCGGATGGCCATCGGGCAGCGGCTCTGGCTCGGTCACATCGAGCGTGGCGAACCCCAGCGGCCCGTGATCGAGCGCCGCCACCAGCGCCGCCTGATCGACCACCGATCCGCGCGCGACGTTGATCAAATGCGCCCCCGGCCGCGCCCGCGCCAGCAGTTCGGCGTTGAACAGATGCCGCGTGGCCGGCGTGGCGGGCACCGCGATGACGATGTGATCGGCGCGCGCGACCACCGCCTCAACACTGCCGAGCAGTTCGACCCCTGGCACCGATTCTGCACCATTGCGGCGCACGCCGACGACATGGGCGCCCAGCGCGCTCGCCCGCCGCGCCACCGCCTGCCCGATCGCGCCCAGCCCGACAAGCCCCACGGTGGTGCCTGCCACCTGGCCCAGCGGCGTGTGGCGCCATGCGGCGGCGCTGGTCACGCGGACGCTGTCGAGATCCTTCGCCTGCAGGTATATGGCGGCGATCACGTAGTCGGCGATCTCCTCGGATGCGGTGCCGCGCCCGCAACTGACCAGCGGCGCGTGCAGCAGCCATTCCGGATAGAAATCGATCCCCGCCGAGGCCGAGAACACCCAGCGCAGCCGCCCCGGCCATGCCTCGGGGCGCACCGCGGCGCGCTGGCGGGTGCCGATCCATTCGGGCGAGGGCCGCACGATCAGCACATCGGCATCGGCCGCGGCGCGCCACGGCTCCGCATCGGGCACCGGGATGAGGTGCAACGGCAGTGGCAAGGTCGCCAGCTTGCGGTTGAAATCGGCGTCGAGCTGGCTGGCGACGACGAGGCTCATGCCACGCCTCCAGCCGCGCGCTGCAACGCCTCGCGCCCGGCGCCGACCAGCACCGTATCGGCCTGCGGCGAGTGGATGCGGCTGCACAGCACGTCGCGGAAATGGCGTTCGAGCGGGTGATTACGGCTGATGCCGGGATTGCCGGTCAGTTCGATGGCGATCTCTACCGCGCGGATGGCATTGGTGTTGGCGATGTGCTTGACGAGGTTGGCCTGGGTCGGGGCGGGCACGTCGCCGGCATCGGCGCCGCGCGCCGCCGCCTCGATCAGCACGCGGTTGGTGGCGAGCAAAGCCTCGATCTCGCCGAATTTCTCCTGCACCCGCGGCAGGCTGGCCAGCGGCGCGCCGAGGTTGGCCGGCACCCGCGCATTGAGGTAGCGGCCCAGCCAGTTGCGCGCGGCGCGGGCAACGCCATCATAGATCGTCGCGATGGCCAATGCATTCCACAGCGCTTGCGTACTGGCCTCGCCCGGCTTGGGCGCCCAGTCGACCGGCGCGCGCAAGTCCACCGCCCATTCGGCGGGGGTCGGCGTGGCATCGAACACCACTTTGTGGCTGACGGTGGCGCGCATGCCGAGGTGGTCCCACTCGGGGACGATAGTGATGCCCGGGCTGTCGGGCGCGACGAGGAACAGGCCGAGTTGCGGATCATCGCCCTCGGTGCGCGCAAAGACCGCGAACCAGTCGAGCCCGGTCGATCCGGTCGAATAGATCTTTTCGCCGGTGATCGCCCAGCCGGTGTCGGTGCGCCGCGCGAACGTCTTGGGCAATCCGCCGCGCACCGGCGTGCCCAGTTCGGGCTCGACGCGGAAGGTGCCGATCAGGCCGCCGCCGGCCACCGCCTCACGCGCCAGCCGTTCGTAGATCGCACGCGGCCAGCGCGTCGATTTCTCCGGCGCAGCGTGGAAGGCATAGGTCATGAACAGGATCAGCGCGGTCGAGGGCTCGCCCTCGGCTACCGCGCCCAGCACGCGCAGCGCATCGACGAAACCCGCCCCGCCGCCGCCGAGCCGCGTATCGACGGTCAGCCCGATCAGCCCCGCCTGCGCCAGCAGATCGAAATTCGCGCGCGGAAACTGGCCGGAGCGGTCATAGCCTTCCGCCCCCTCGGCCAGCGCGGCGGTCAGCCGGGCAAGCGCGGCATCGGAAAGATCAGGGCGCACCGACACCGGCGCGGCAAGCGTGGCCATCACGAAGCCTCCTTGGCAATCGCATCGTTGAACGCGGTGCTCCACAGTGGGCGCACATCGGCGTGGCCGGGGATCAGCCCGGCGGCGGAAAACACATCGGCCACCGCCTGTTCGGAGGCGATCGCGGCATCGGTGACGGGGCGCAGGGTGTAGTATTCGCTGCGGCGGCGGAACTGGTCGCGCACGTAGTCGACCGGCACGCCGATGTCGCCAGCCACCACCTGCGCCCATTGCGCCTGATTGGCGGCGGCCCAGCGCAACCCCTGCGCCTGCAACCCGAGATAACGGCCCACCCAGTCCTTGCGCACCGGATCGTCGATCAGGTCGGCGGGCACGGCAATGGTATAGTTACCCGACAGAAAGCCCAGCGCCGTCCGCAAGATCCGCGCGCCCTGCGTGGCGATGGCACGCTCGATTGGAAAGCCATAGATCGCCCAGGCATCGAGCGATCCGCGCGCGAAGGCCTCGGCCCCGTCGGCGACGGTCATGGCGACAGGGGTGATGTCCTGCCACGACAGCCCGACCGATTGCAGCATCCGGATCAGGTAATACTGTGTCGTCGTCGCCCGGACATAGCCGATGCGCTTGCCTTTGAGGTCGGCCAGGGTGGTGATCGCCGAACCCTTGGGTACCAACACCACCTGGTTGTTCACATCGCCATGGAGCACGGCAATCTGGCGGAAATTCTGCGCGGCCGAGGCGGCGGCAAAGGCAGGCGGGATCTCGCTCATCCCGCCGAAATCGAGCCCGCCCGAGTTGAACGCCTCGACCTGGAGATGGCCCGATTCGAAGTGCGAGTAGGCCACGGGGAAATCGGGTTTGATGCCGGCGGTGCGAAACAGCAACTGGGTATCGAGTTCACCCTTGCCGGTGAGCCCCACGCGTAATGCCGTCGGCGTCGTGCCACCACGATGGCACCCGGACAGCGCCAGCGCCGCACCGCTGACCAGCGCCAGGCCCCCGCCCAGCACCGCCCGGCGCGAGGAAACGGTGCGCCTCGACGGCGAGAATGGGGCCGGCAAGCCGTGGGACAAATCATCGCGCAAGGACATAAGGCAGGGATCGCTCCGGTCGGGGGTGGCGGGTTCGCGTCGGCGGCAGAATTATCTACCATATTTATAGAGTTATCCGGCAACGCAAACGAGTTCCAGCCGAAACCTATGAGGAATGCCAATCGATCGCGGATAACCCCGCCCTCCGCCTGATAACCGGTCCAGATCCGCCAATTGCGTTAGAAAATGGCTGCTGCACGCCCGTTTCAAAGCAACATGAGGCAACGTATCAACAAAATCTTGGTGCGTCACAATCTGATCTATTCGCGACGCCCCGGCACCTGTTCTATGAGATCCGGTGAAGTGTGCATTGCGAAAACTCGGTATTCGGCCTTGCCGACACACCATAACGGATGGCCCCGCACACAAAACAGCATGGGGCAATTTGCAAGATGATCACGCTCACCTCCCGCTTGGCCGCGCGCCGACAACTGGCTCTCGGCACCGGCCTAGCGGCGGCATTGGCCGCGCTTGCACCGGCCGGCGCCCGCGCCGCCGACAACGCCCCAGCCCCGGCCGACGCCGCGCAGGACAGCACCGCCAGTTCGACCGGCGACATCGTCGTCACCGCCACGCGCAAGGAAAGCTCGCTGCAAAAGACGGCGGTGGCGCTCAGCGTGATCGGATCGGGCGATATCGCCGCGCACAACACCATCACCGCGCGCGACCTCGCGGGGCAAGTGCCGGGCTTTTTCATCAGCCAATCGGGCATCACCCCATCCACGCAGATCTTCTATATCCGCGGCATCGGCGATGCCGATCCGATCTTCGATCCCTCGGTGGCGGTCTATGTCGATGACACCTATTTGCCGCGCGCGATCAACGGCATGACCGATCTGACCGACATCGAGCGGGTGGAACTGTTGCGCGGGCCGCAAGGCACGCTGTTTGGCCAGAACGCGGCGGCCGGCGCGATCCGCTATATCACCCGCGCCCCGACCGACCGGTTCACCGCCCGCGCCGATGTGTCTTATGGCAGTTACAACACCGTCAACACCCACGGCTATGTCTCTGGGGCGCTGATTCCCGGTTTGCTGAAGGCCAGCCTGGCGGTCGCGCACGACCAGCACGAAGGCTATACTTGGGATCCCACGATCAAGCGCCGCGTCAACGATCAGGACACCACCGGCGGCCGCTTCAAGCTGCTGTTCACACCCTCGACGCGGTTTCGCGCGCTGATCACGCTCGATGGCACGGTCGATCACGCGGCGACGGCCTATTACACCCCGGTCAAGCCGATCATCGGCGGCACGCTGAAGAGCCCCGTCTATGGCGCCTATCAGGCCAACACCAGCTATGCCTCGCAGGAGCCGCTCAACAAGTCGTGGACCAGCGGCGCTGCGGCCAAGCTGACTTATGATATCGACCCGCACCTCAAGCTGCATTCGATCACCGCGCTGCGCCGTTTCGCGCAGGATCCGGTGAACTATAACAACGATGGCCAGCCGCTGGTCCCCTACAGCAGCACAGTGACGCAACTGGTCTCGATCTCCGACAACCTGATCAAGTACCACGATAAGGAAGTGACCCAGGAGTTCCAGATCCAGGGCGATTACGGCATCGTCGATTTCACCGGCGGCCTCTATTACCTGTTCGAGGATTTCAGCAGCAACCGCATCGGCTATGTCGTCTCGGCCACAGCGGCGACCGCCAACCCGGCCAATCCCTTCGACCAGATCGGCGACACCAAGACCAACAACTATGCCGCCTATCTTCAGGGCAACGCCCATCTCACCAGCCGGCTGACCCTGACTCTCGGCGGCCGCTATTCGATCCAGCGGCGCAAGTTCAACTTCACCGGCGTCGCCGACAATTTCAGCAGCCAGCTGATCACATCACCGGCGAACTTCACCTACTATGGCCGCAAGGTTTGGCGCAGCTTCACCCCCAAGGTTGGGCTCTCGTATCAGGTCACGCCAACGGTGTTCGCCTTTGCCAGCGTCGCCAAGGGGGTCGATGCCGGTGGCTTCAACAACCGCGCGACCTCGCTGGCGAGCGCATTGCCCTATGATCAGGAAACCGTCACAACCTATGAAGGCGGGTTGAAAACCGATTGGCTGGACCACCACCTGCGCATCAACGCCACCGGGTTCTACAACGATTACCGCAACCTGCAGGCCACCGCCACGGTGATCAGCCCGGTCAACCAGACACTTGTCTCGGTGCGATCGAACGCGCCCAAGGCGCATACCGCCGGGTTCGAGCTGGAAACCACCGCGCAGGCCACCCCGCGCCTCACCGCCAACTTCAACGCCAGCTACCTACTGACCCGCTATGACAATTTCCCCAATGCCGGCGGTACCAGCGTCAACAACCTGATCAGCGTCACCGGCAACCAGTTGCCGTTCAGCCCGCGCTGGCAGCTTTCGGGCGGGGCGACCTGGCGCGTGCCGGTCCGAGTGCCCGGCGAGATCAGCCTCAATGCTAACGCGACGTATGAAACGTCCTATTTCTCCGACGTCTATAACTATACGCAGGGTCAGGTGCCGGGGCAGGCCTACCTCAACGCCGGGCTCAGCTATACGCCGACGGGCGGGCACTGGACATTGTCGGTGACCGGCAAGAACCTGACCGATCACATCGCCTACCAGTCGATCACCTGGGGCGGCACGCAGAGCCTGTGGCTGGGCCCGCAGAACCCGCCGCGCACGGTGGTGGCCAAGCTGGCCTTCAGTTATTGAGCCTTGCGCGCCACCCCCGGGGATAACGCGGGGGTGGCGCGCCGTTAGAACGCGATTTCCAGGCCTTCAAAGTCGAACAGCTTGCCGCTGTCTGGAGCCTTCAGGTCCTCGATCACATCGAGCAATTGCAACGCGGCCCGTTCTGGATCGAACAGCCGTCCGGGCTGAACATTGCCTTGAAACGGGCGTGACAGCGCCGTATCCACCGTGCCCGGGTGCAGCGTCACCACGATCGCGCGGTTGTTGCGCCGGCGTTCCTCGATGGCGAGGTTGCGCACCAGCATGTTCAGCGCCGCCTTCGACGCGCGATAGCCGTACCACCCGCCGAGCTGGTTATCGGAGATCGACCCCACCCGCGCCGACAGCGCGGCAAAGACCGTCCGTTCGCCTCTGGGCATGATCGGCAGAAAATGCTTCGCCACCAGCGTGGGCCCGATCGCATTGACGGCATAGACCTGCGCCAGCCAATCCGGATCGATGTCGCGCAGCGCCTTTTCGGGACCCTGCCCGTGGGCATGGAGCAGGCCCGTCGCGACGATCACCAGCCTCGGCGGCGGCCCCTTGGCCACGGTGGCGGCGGCGGCGGCGATGCTGGCCTCGTCGCGCAGGTCGATATGTCGGGGCCCGCTGCGCGACCGGGCGAAACCGTAAACCGCATCGAACGCGCCCTCCGCCATCAGCGCTGCCTCGAAAGCCGCGCCAATCCCACCAGAGGCGCCAATGACGACGGCGGAACCCTTGCCCGCGCCGCTCATGCCCGAGTGAACCGCCAGCGGTCGGCATCGCTCTGGGCCGCATCGAAGCGATAGCCGTCGCTGTCGAAACCACGCATCGCATCGACCTCCGTGATATGGTGCTCGCAAAGCCAGCGCGCCATCATGCCACGCGCGCGCTTGGCGGCGAAGCTGACGAAGCGCGGCCCATTGGGCCCCGGCTCACGAAACTCGACCTCGATGATGCGCGCGCCCGCCAGCTTGCCCTTGACGGCGGCGAAGTATTCCAGGCTGGCGAGATTGAGCACCACGCCCGACCCTTCATCGGCCAATTGTTGAAGCACGAGTTCGGCGATGCGCGCGCCCCACCAATCGGTCAGTTTCGCGTGGTCTGGTGCCCAGCGCGTGCCCATCTCCAGCCGGTAGGGCCGGATCGCGTCGAGCGGCCGGAGCAGCCCGTAAAGGCCCGAGAGCATCCGCACATGCTCCTGCGCGAAGGCAACGCCCGCATCGTCCAGCGTATGCGCCTCGAACCCGGTGTAGACGTCGCCGGCAAACGCGAACAACGCCGGTCGCTCTGGCAACGTGTCGAAATCGCGAAAGCGTGTCGCATTGAGTTCGGCCAGACGCGGCGAAATATGCATCAGGTCCGCCAACCGTTGTGGCGACAGGTGTGCCGCCGCCTTGGCCAGGCCGCGCGCTTCCTGGTCAAAATGCGGGGTTGTGGCATCCAGCGGCGGCAGCGCGCGTTCGAAGTCCAGCGTCTTTGCGGGGGAAAGCAGGGCAATCATGTCGCCGTCCGTAGGGGGAATAGGTGTCGGCGTCAAAATGGCCAGTGGGCCATCACTTCGGCCCGGTTGTCGGTGACCCGGCGGTGATCAGCGCCTCGCGTTGCAGGTAGAGCCGTCCGGCATCGACGCGGATCGGGATCACCGGCACGCAGCCACGATCCTCCCCCAACGCCTGCCCGGTCTTGAGCGAGATGTTCCAACTGTGCAGCGGGCAGGTCACCACCGCGCCGTGGATAATTCCCTGACTGAGCGGTCCGTGCTTGTGCGGGCACTTGTTGACCAGCGCGTGGAACTGGTGGTCCAGCGTGTGGAAGATGGCAATTTCCTCGCCGCCCTGCACCGGCAAGGTGCGGGCGCTGCCCGGGGCGATCTGGCTGGTCGGGCCGATGTCGATCCAGTCGCCGATCATTCGGCGGCCTCCTCGATGACGAGGGTGGGGAAGGGGCGGAACTCGGCCAGATGGCGGTGGAGGTCGGCATCCTCGCCGGCGACGCGGCGGGCCCAGGGATCGTCCTGCATGAACGATTGCGAATAGCGGAACTTGGCGGCCAGGCGCGTGATGGCCTCCGGATCGTCGAACAGGCGGGCCTTGATCCGCTCCAGCCCGACGCGCTCGATCCACGGCGCGGTGCGTTCGAGGTACCAGGCATCCTCGCGGTAGAACTGGATGAAGGCGGCGCAGACCTCCATGGCTTCGGCCTCGGTGGTGACCTTGCACAGCAGGTCGGTGGCGCGGACCTTGATGCCGCCGTTGCCACCGACGTGCAGTTCGTACCCCGAATCGACGCAGATCACGCCGAAGTCCTTGATCGTCGCCTCGGCGCAATTGCGCGGGCAGCCGCTGACGGCGATCTTGAACTTGTGCGGCATCCAACTGCCCCAGGTCATCCGTTCGAGCTGGATGCCGAGGCCGGTCGAATCCTGCGTGCCGAACCGGCACCATTCGCTGCCGACGCAGGTTTTGACCGTGCGCAGCGACTTGCCATAGGCATGGCCCGAGACCATCCCCGCCGCGTTGAGATCGGCCCAGATCGCCGGCAGGTCCTCCTTCTTCACCCCGAAGATGTCCAGCCGCTGGCCGCCGGTCACCTTGACCATCTTGCCGTATTTCTCGGTGGCGGCGGCGATCGCGCGCAGTTCGTCGGGATTGGTCATCCCGCCCCACATGCGCGGCACCACCGAATAGGTGCCATCCTTCTGGATATTGGCGTGGAGCCGTTCATTGACGAAACGGCTGGCCTGATCGTCCTTGTATGCACCGGGCCACGCGCACAGCAGGTAATAGTTGAGCGCCGGCCGGCACGAGGCACACCCATCGGGGGTTTTCCAGCCGAGTTCCTGCATGACCTGCGGAATGGCACGCAGATTGCGCTCGACGATCAGGCGGCGGACGTCGTCATGCGTGAACGTCGTGCATTTGCACATGGTGCGCGGCCCGGCCTCGACGCCCTCGCCCAGCGACAGCCGCAGCAGGCTCTCCACCAGCCCGGTGCACGATCCGCAACTGGCGCTGGCCTTGCAGGTGCCGCGCACGGCATCGAGGCTGCACGCGCCGCCAGCGATGGCCGCGACCACCGTCCCCTTGGAGACGCCGTTGCACCCGCAGATCTCGGCATCCGCGCCCAGCGCCGCCACCGCCGCATCGGGATCGGCCGCCGCCCCGCCGCCCAGCGCAAAGGCCTGACCGAAGATCAGCGTATCGCGGATGGCGCCGATGTCCTCGCCGCGCTTGAGCAGGTCGAAGTACCAGTTGCCATCGCTGGTCTCGCCATAGAGCACCGCGCCGACCAGCCGATCGCCGCGCACCACCACGCGCTTGTAGAGCCCGCGCGCGGCATCGCGCATGACGATATCCTCGCAGCCGTCACCGCCCGAGAAATCGCCGGCAGAAAACAGGTCGATCCCCGAGACCTTGAGCCGTGTCGCCGTCGCCGCCCCGGCAAAGCCCGAGGGTGCGCCGGCCAGTGCATCGGCCAGGCTGCGGCACATCTCCCACAGCGGCGCGACGAGGCCATAGCAGGTGCCGCGATGCTGCACGCATTCACCCACCGCCAGGATCGCCGGGTCGCTGGTGACCATGTGATCGTCGACCAGAATGCCTCTTTCGACGTCGATTCCGGCGGTGCGCGCGAGGCCGGTTGCGGGGCGGATACCCACCGCCATGACCACGATGTCGGCGGACAATTCACGTCCGTCCTTCAGCCGCACCCCGGTCACCCGGCCACCCTCGCCGAGGATCTCCGCCGTGTCGGCGCCGGTCAGGATCGTCTGGCCACGCCGTTCCAGCTCGGTCTTGAGCAGATAGCCCGCTGCCTCATCCAACTGCCGCTCCATCAACGTCGGCATCAGGTGCAGCACAGTCACATCCATGCCGCGCAGGGCGAGGCCGTGCGCGGCCTCCAGCCCCAGCAAGCCGCCGCCGATCACCACCGCATGACCGCCCCGGGCGGCCGCGGCGACCATCTTGTCGACATCGTCCAGATCGCGAAACGTGACGACCCCCGCCAGATCCTTACCCGGCACCGGGATGATGAACGGATCCGAACCCGTGGCGATCAGCAAGCGGTCATAAGCCTCGACCCGACCCAAGGCGCTGGTCACGGTGCGGGTGTCGCGGTCGATCGCCACCACCGGATCGCCGGCGACCAGTGTGATCGCATTGTCCGCATACCAGTCGGCCGGGTTGATCACGATCTCGTCGAAGGTCTTGTCCCCGGCCAGCACCGGCGAGAGCATGATGCGGTTGTAATTGACGCGCGGCTCGGCGCCGAAAATGGTCACCGCGTAACGCCCCGGGGTACGGGCGAGGATCTCCTCCACGGCGCGGCACCCGGCCATGCCGTTGCCGATGACCACCAGCCGCTCTGCGGCATCGGGTGTATCCTTCGTCACATTCGCGCTCCTTCACCGGGCACGTGCCAACGCCAAACAGCCGCCACGACACAGGCCCGCCATGGACCAGATCGAGGCGGCACCGTTGCCACGCAAAAGAGGATGGATCAGATCGAACTGGCCAAAGGGATCACCCGCCATTGGGCAATCGGCCGTTCACTGCATTGGTGGGAACATACACCCGACGCGGCGCTTCGCAAACACATTTTGCACCCGCGAAGGCGCACCGGCATCACCGCACCGGTGATCGCTGCCCCGCCGCATAGGCCAACAGTTGGTCGGGATCGAACGCCTGCCCATCGAAAAACCGGTTGTCGGCAAGCGCCATCACCCCCTGATGCGCGCCCACGGCGGTCAACTGGCTGAGGCTGCCCTCGACCTTGGAACTGGCCGCCGGCAGGGGTTCCTCAGTGCCCAGCAGGGCGGCGCGATAGACATCGGGGCGGAACACCCGGCCCGCGCGGGTGGCGTCGTCCAGATCGACCGTCCCGCCGTCCCAGCGGATCATCTGGGTGTAGAGCCACTGCGCCTGACTGACCCAGGGGAAATTGGCCGCCTCGCGGTATTGGAACATGAAATCGGGGAAATGGAAGGGTGCCGCGCCCTGACGGAGGCACAACCGGTCAGTGATCGCGCGCTCGATCAGGTCCCGATGGCCATCAAGATATGCGGGGCGCGCCAAAATCGCTGCATTCTCGCGCGCCATGCCCTCATCGGCAAACTGGCGCGCGGCACGGCACATCGCGCGGATCAGCGCCTCGACCTCGTCGCGGCGCGCGTCCAGTACGCCCTCGCGCATGGCCAGCACTTTCTCAACGCCGCGCCGCCAGATCTGCGCGGTGACCAGCACGATCACCCCCACGCCGCGCTCAACCGCGACGCTGTTCCACGGTTCGCCCACGCAGATCGCATCGACCTCGCCCGCCGCCAGCGCATCGGCGCTGAACGGCGGCGGGACGACGGTGATCTCGACATCGCGATCCGATTCGATCCCACAAGCCGCCAGCCAATAGCGCAGCATGTAGTTGTGGCTGGAGTAACGGTGGACCACCGCGAAGCGCAGCGGTGCGCCGGTCGCGCGGCGTTCGGCCGCCACCTCGCGCAGCGCCGCGCCCACCTGCGCCGGATCGCCCAACCGCCCCGGCGGCGCCACGCGCGCGGCCAGATCCGGCCGCATTGTGATGGCATTGCCGTTCAGCCCCAGCGCAAACGGCACCGCCAGCGGCTGGGCCGGGCGCCCCCGCCCCAGTGTGGTGGCAATGGCCAGCGGCGCCACCATGTGCGCCGCATCGGTATGCCCATAAAGCAACCGATCGAGCACCGTCGCCCACGACACATCGCGCACCAGCCGCAGTTTCAGCCCTTCGGCGGCGGCGAATCCATGCTCGAACGCCAGAATCGGCAGCGCGGCATCGACCAGTGGCAGGAACCCGATGGCAAAGTCCCGGCTCATGTCATGCTCCTCCGATCAGTTTGTGCGCGGTGATCAGCGCGTCGGCGATCTCAGCGATCCGCTTGCCCTGATCCATCGCCGATTTGCGCAAGGCGGCATAGGCATCCGGCTCGGCCATGCCGCGCGTGCGCATCAGGATGCGCTTGGCGGCATCGATCGAATCGCGCTCGGCCAGCTTGCCGCGTGCGTCGGCCAGATCGGATTGCAGCCGGGCAAAGGCATGAAACCGGCGGATCGCCAGATCGAGGATCGGCCGCAACCGATGCGCGGCAAAGCCATCGACGACATAGGCCGAAACCCCGGCATCGATACTGGCGCCGAGCGATTCCTCGTCCGAATCATCGACGAACATCGCGATCGGCCGGGCCAGCGCGCGGCTGACCGCGAAATACTCCTCCAGCACATCGCGGCTGGGATTGCCCAGATCCATCAACACGATATCGGGGGCGACCTCGGCGATGCGGGCCACCAGCCCGCGCCTTTCGGTGATCACGAAGATCTCGCAATCATCGAGCGCGGCCAGTCCTTCATGGATGACCGAGGCCCTGACCGCGCTTTCATCGATGATCGCCACACGCATACGCGCGAGGGTGAGCGGTTTTGCCGGGCAAGGCAATCCGCGGCCATTCTTTCACTTCGCACTTGCGTCATGCGCGGGTTCGCGGCACCATGCGCGCATCGAGAGCCGACGCAATGGCGCGTCGGACGTCTCCATGCCCCCAAACTCGACAGACCGGCAATGGCGCCGCCCTTATCCAAGGAGCAGGCCGCTTTGCGCATTTCCCCCAGGCTATCGGCAGACCAGCGACACGATCAGCCCGGCGGCCAACACCGCCGCAAGCATTTGCCAGAACAGCACCGGATTGCGCGCGATCAGCGGCAAGGGCCGGGCGGCGACGCGTTCGACCGCTGCCCCGCCCTCCAGCGCGCGCAGCAGTTCGATCACATCGCCGAACCGCTCGGCCGGATCGAGCGCCACCGCGCGCATCAACACCGCATCGAGCCAGCCGGGGATCTCAGGACGGTTGCGCGATGGCGGATCGGGCCGGCGAAAGCGCGGCCGGCTGAAGGCGTCGGTCTCGCCATGCGGCCATTGCCGGGCGAACAGCCGCCAGAACGTGACGCCCAGGGCAAACTGGTCGCTGGCCTCGCTACCCGCCTCCCCGCGATACATCTCGGGCGCGAGGTAGCCGGGCGTGCCAGGAATGTCGTCCAGCACGACGTCATCGACTTTGGGCAGACGCGCCACCCCCAGATCGATCAGTTTCAGCCCGCCGTCGGCGGTGAGCATGACGTTCTCCGGCTTGATGTCGCGGTGGATGATGCCCAGCCGGTGCAGGGCGGCAACCGCGCGGGTCAGCCGGATGGCTATGCCCAGCGCCTCGGCCAGCGGCACCCGGCCCGTCAGGCGCGCCTCCAGCGTTTGCCCGGCGTAGAGCGGCTGCACGCCATAGAGGCGGGTCTGACGCTCCTCGGCCATTGGCAAGGCCGCGCCGACGAAGGGGCTGGAGACGCGGCTGCCGACCAGCATCTCGCGGGTGAAGGCCGCGCGCGCGCCCTGCTCGGACAGGAGCGCGGGCTTGGGGAACTTGATCGCCACCTCGGCCCCGCCGATGCTGTCGGTCGCGCGGAACAGGCGGGTGTAACGCCCGTCGGACAAGACAGTGTGCAGCACGAAACCATCGATGCTCTCGCCCACTGTGGGCGGCGGCAGAATGGGCAGGCGCGCCATGTCGCCGGCGATGGCGTCGTGATCGGGCTGGGGCAATTCCACCACATCGATCACCAGCGCGGTGGCATTGTCCTGCCCGCCGGCATCCAGCGCCGCCGCGACCAGCGCCGTGCCATCGGCCTGCGCCGACTGTCGCCGCGCCAGCAAATGCTCGATGCGGCGCGCGCTCAACACGCCATGCACGCCGTCGCTGGTCAGCAGCAGGCGGTCGTGCGGGCTGAGCGCCAGTTCGTGGTGATCGAGCCGCACTTGCTCCTCAAGGCCCAGCGCGCGGAGCAGGACATGCCGCCGATCGGGATGCGGATGGCAGTGATCGCTGGTGATCTGGCGCAGATGCCCGTCGCGCAGCAGCCAGGCCCGGCTGTCGCCAACATGCAGGACATGCGCGCGCCGTCCGCGCAGCACGATCGCGGTCAGCGTGGTCGCCGCATGGCGCATGGTCTCGCCCCGGCCCATCGCCGCCAGCCAGCGGTTATAGGGCCCGACCACGCGCTCCACCGCCGCGGCGACGCCGATCGTGTCGGGCTGGGCATAGTAGCCCTCGATCAGGCTGGTCACCGCCAGTTCGGCCGCCACGCGCCCACCTTTGCCGCCGCTGACGCCATCGGCCAGCGCGGCAACGATACCCTGCCGCGCGGCTTGGGTCGCAGTGCCCGGGCAGGCGGCGGCAAAATCCTGATTGTCCGCGCGCGGTCCGCATGCGCTGGCCACGCCGACAGACACCAACAAACGCCCGTCATCCCTCACCTTGGCGGATCTCCTTCACGCACACACGCGATTGGGGACATCCGCCCGTGCCGCCGTCAAGCCTCCAATTCTGTCCCGCTCCGGAGTTCCGCGCAATGACCGACAAGACCTTCTGGCAATCCGGCCATCGACCGACGCTGATCGTGGCATTCCTCTATTTCGACATCGCCTTCATGGTGTGGAACCTGATGGGGCCGCTGGCGCCGATCTTCGCCAAGAGCCTGCACCTGACCCCGGCGCAAAAGGGCTTTGCCGTGGCGGTGCCGACGCTGGCGGGGGCGGTGCTGCGCCTCGTCAATGGCTTTCTGGCCGACCGCATCGGGCAAAAGCGCACCGGCATCATCAGCCAGTTGATCGTCATCGGCGGGCTGCTGGTCGCGTGGCAGGCCGATATCCACACGATGGCCGGGCTGATGGCGGTGGGCGTGGTGCTGGGCTTTGCCGGGGCCTCGTTCGCGGTGGCGCTGCCGCTGGCCGGGCGTTGGTATCCACCCCAGCATCAGGGCAAGGCGATGGGCATCGCCGGCATGGGCAATTCGGGTACGGTGCTGGCCGCGCTGTTCGCGCCGTTGCTGGCCAAGGCGTTCGGGTGGACCAATGTGCTGGCGCTCGCCACGATCCCGGCGGCCATCGTGCTGGTGCTGTTCATCGCGCTGGCCAAGGATAGCCCCAACCAGCCTGCGGCCAAGCCGCTGGGCCAGTATGTCGCCGGCTATTTCCGCATGCTGGGCGAGGCCGATGCCTGGTGGTTCATCCTGTTCTACGGGGTGACGTTCGGCGGCTTCGTCGGGCTGGCCGGATCGCTGCCGAGCTGGTTCACCACCGAACTGGCGATGACCCCGATCCACGCCGGCTATGCCACGGCGGCCTGCGTGTTCGCCGGATCGCTGGTGCGCCCGATCGGCGGCGCGCTGGGCGACAGCATCGGCGGTATTCGCGCGTTGACCGGGGTTTATGCACTGGCGGCGTTGCTGCTGCTGGTGATCAGCCAAACGCCGGCCAGTTTCGCGTTGATGTTCCCGCTGTTTCTCAGCGTGATGATCGTGCTGGGCGTGGGCAACGGCGCGGTGTTCCAACTGGTGCCGCTGCGTTTCCGCAACGAGATCGGGGTGATGACCGGGCTGGTCGGCTTTGGCGGCGGGTTGGGCGGGTTCTATCTCGCCTCGTCGCTGGGCCTGGCCAAGCAGTGGACCGGGTCGATGGGGCCGGGCTTCCTGATCTTTGCCGCGCTGGCGCTGGTCGCGCTGGGCGGGCTTAGCATGGTCAAGCGGCGTTGGCGTACGACCTGGGGCGCCGCGATCGTCGGGGTGCAGATCTGACCATGACGGGCGCCGGTCCCCAGACGCGACAGGTCAAAAGCGTGTGCCCCTATTGCGGTGTCGGTTGCGGCATCGTGATGGAGGTGCGCGACAACGCCATCGTCAAGGTGACCGGCGACAAGGACCATCCCGCCAACTTCGGCCGGCTGTGCACCAAGGGGGCCTCCTGCAACGTGCCGGTCGCCGCCGAGGGGCGCGCCACTCGGGCCTATGTGCGCACGCCGGACCTCGCCCCGATTGGCATGGAGGAGGCGATTGCCCAAACTGCGAAAGGGCTGCGCACGATCATCGATCGCGATGGGCCCGATGCGGTGGCGCTCTATGTCTCGGGCCAGATGTCGCTGGAGGCGCAATATCTCGCCAACAAGCTGTGCAAGGGCTTCATCGGCACCAACAACATCGAGAGCAACTCACGTCTGTGCATGGCCAGCGCCGCCAGTGGCTACAAGCTGTCGCTGGGTGCGGACGGCCCGCCGGGATCGTATGAGGACTTCGACCGGGCCGACCTGTTCTTCGTGATCGGCGCCAACATGGCCGATTGCCATCCGATCCTGTTCCTGCGGATGATGGACCGGGTGAAGGCGGGAGCCAAACTCATCGTCGTCGATCCGCGCCGGACCGGTACGGCGGACAAGGCCGATCTGTTCCTGCAGATCCGGCCGGGCACCGATCTGGCGCTGATGAACGGGTTGCTACACCTGCTGGTGCGCGATGGGCACACCGACGCCGATTTCATCGCCCGCCGTACCGAGGGGTGGGACGAGATGCCCGCTTTTCTGGCCGACTACACGCCCGCCCGAGTGGCCACGATCACCGGGCTCGCCGAAGCCGATCTCGCCAAGGCCGCGCGATGGATCGGCGAGGCGGAAAACTGGATGAGCTGCTGGACCATGGGGCTCAACCAGAGCACCCACGGCACCTGGAACACCAACGCGGTCTGCAACCTGCATCTGGCCACCGGCGCGATCTGCCGTCCCGGCAGCGGGCCCTTCTCGCTGACCGGCCAGCCCAACGCGATGGGGGGGCGCGAGATGGGCTATATGGGGCCCGGCCTGCCCGGCCAGCGAACGGCCACCAGCCCCGCCGACCGCGCCTTTGTCGAGGACGCCTGGGGCATCGCGCGCGGCACGCTGCGCGCCGGGGCCGGCGCGGGCACTGTTGCCATGTTCGAGGGCATGGCCGCAGGGCGGATCAAGGCCTGCTGGATCATCTGCACCAATCCGGTGGCCAGCATGGCCAACCGCGCCACCGTGATCGCCGGGCTGGAAGCGGCCGAACTGGTGATCGCGCAGGACGCCTATCTCGACACCGAGACCAATCGTTACGCCGACGTGATCCTGCCCGGCGCGCTCTGGGCCGAGGCCGAGGGGGTGATGATCAACTCAGAGCGCAACCTGACGCTGATGCCGCAGGCCGTGTCGCCGCCGGGTGAGGCGATGGCCGACTGGCAGATCATCGCGCGGGTGGCCTGTGCGATGGGCTATGGCGCGGCCTTCGCCTATGCCTCCGCCGCCGAGGTGTTCGACGAGATCCGCCAGTTCTGGAACCCGGCCACCGGCTATGACCTGCGCGGGGCCAGCCATGCGCGCCTCAGCGATCGGCCGTTGCAGTGGCCCTGCCCGCCCGAGGGCGCGGACCGCAACCCGGTGCGCTATCTGAACCCGACGGCGGACGGACGCCCCGCCATCGTCTTTCCCACCGCCAGTGGCAGGGCGGCCTTCCTGCCCCGCCCGCATCTCGATCCCGCCGAGATGCCCGACGCGGAGTTTCCGCTGATCCTCAACACCGGGCGGTTGCAGCATCAATGGCACACGCTGACCAAGACCGGCAAAGTGCCCACGCTCAACAAGCTCAATCCCGGCCCGTTTGTCGAAATCCATCCCGAGGATGCGGAAGCGTTGGCCATTGCGGGGGGCGATCGGGTGGAGATCCGTTCGCGCCGGGGCCGGGCGGTGTTGCCGGCGGTGGTCACCGATCGGGTGCGGCCGGGCACCTGCTTTGCGCCATTCCATTGGAACGATGCGTTCGGCGCGGATCTGGCGGTCAACGCCGTCACCAGCGACGCGGTCGACCCGATCTCGTTGCAGCCCGCCTTCAAGTTCGGCGCCGTGTCGCTGGTCCGCCTGTCCGGCCCCGGCGGGGAGCGCGAGGCCATGCCCTATGCCCCACCACAGGCCGCCGCGATCGATGCGTTCATGCGCGTGATGGGGCTGAACCCCGGCGAAACCCCTGCCCTGACCGATGACGAGCAGACTTATCTCACCGGTTTCACCACCGCCCTGCACTTGCCGGAGGGGCGGCAGAACGGTGGTATCCCGGTGATTGCGGACAGCGCGCCATTCGATTCCACGCGTCGTCATTACATCAACGGCCTGTTGGCGGGGCTGTTCGGCCGGGCAAGCCCGGCGACGCCACCATCGGACAACGCCGACGATGTGCTGATTCTCTGGGCCTCGCAGACCGGCAATGCCGAGACCTTCGCGCAGGCGTGCCAGCAGCGGCTGGCCACGGCGGCGCAGCGCGTCCGGCTCGCGGCAATGGACGCGGTCGGCCCCGGCGATCTTCGGCGCGCGGGTCTGACCCTGCTGATCGCCAGCACGTTCGGCGATGGCGATGCGCCTGATAATGGCACCGGCTTCTGGCAGGCGTTGACCGCCGATCCGGCGCCGGCGTTGGCGGGTGCGCGCTACGCCGTGCTGGCGCTGGGGGATTCCAGTTATGGCCAGTTTTGCGGATTCGGCCGCAAGCTCGATGCCCGGCTCGCAGCATTGGGGGGCGTGCGCGCCGCGCCCCGCGTCGATTGCGAGCCCGACTATGCGGAGGCCGGGGCGGCGTGGCTCGCCACCATCATGGAGCTGGTGGCCGGTGGTCAGGCGACGCCCGCAGTGCCAGCGGAAAAGCCGGTCGCGGGCTTCACCCGCGCCGCGCCGTTGCAGGCACCGCTGGTCCGCAACGTGCTGCTCAGCGGCGAGGGCGCGCAAAAGGAAGTCCGCCAGTTCGGGTTTGGCATTGCCGACACCGGATTTGGCTATGCCGCCGGGGATTCGCTGGGGGTGATGCCGGTCAATTGCCCGGCGCTGGTTGGCGAGGTTCTCGGGCATCTGGGGCTGCGCGGCGATGCCCCGACCATGGTCAAGGGTGCCGGCGAGATGCCTCTGGAGGTGGCCCTCACCCGCCATTGGGATATTGCCCGCCTGACGATCACGTTTCTGGAGCTGGTGGCCGAGCGCTGTCCTGGCGCCGCGTTCACCCCGTTGCTCGATCCCGATCGCAAGGCGGATCTCGATCGATGGCTCTGGGGGCGACAGATCGCCGATGTGCTGGGCGAGACCGGCGTCGCGCTGACGGTCGCGGATCTGGCGCGGGTGTTGCGCCCGCTCCAACCGCGCTTCTATTCGATTTCGTCGAGCCCCAAGGCGCAGATCGGCGAGGTGCAACTGACCGTCTCGGCGGTGCGCTATGATTGTCTGGGCCGACGGCGCAAGGGCGTGTGCTCGACGTTTCTGGCCGATCGCGCGGCGGGGACAGGCGGTGCCGGCATTTTCCTCCAGCCATCGAGCCGCTTTCGTCTGCCCGCCGATCTGTCCCGGCCGATCATCATGGTGGGACCCGGCACCGGCATCGCCCCATTCCGCGCCTTTCTGCACGAGCGGCGGGCCACAGGCGCGCCCGGCGGCAACTGGCTGTTCTTTGGCGAGCAGCATCAGGCCAGCGATTTCTACTATCGCGACGAGATCGAGGCGTGGCGGCGCGATGGCCACCTCGATCGGCTCAGCCTCGCCTTTTCGCGCGATCAGGCTGAGAAGATCTATGTCCAGCACCGCATGATCGAACAAGGCGCAGACCTGTGGCGCTGGCTGGCGGAGGGCGCATCGTTCTATGTCTGCGGCGATGCCAGGCACATGGGGCGGGACGTGGACCGGGCCCTGCGCGCGGTGGTCGCCCGGCACAGCGGCATGACGCCGGACGCCGCAGACGACTATGTCTCGCAAATGGCGCAGGAAAAACGGTATTTGCGCGACGTTTACTGAGCCGTTGGCGGCTTAGCGCCTGACGTCACCGCCATGGGCGGCGAAGGCGTTGAGTTGCGCGGGTGAGATGCGGCAGAAATCGCCGTGGAGGCCATGCTTGAGGGCGCCGAGGGCGAGGCCGGTTTCGGCCATGGTCTGGGCGCTGGCGCCCTGGGCCCAGGCGTGGA
>Ga0302187_10000166_pt1 | contig 63689 bp, 61 predicted proteins | sample II_Bog_E1_3_FD_202120 | JGI IMG/M metagenome (GOLD analysis project Ga0302187, IMG submission 202120) | Peat permafrost microbial communities from Stordalen Mire near Abisko, Sweden - II_Bog_E1_3 | ecosystem: Environmental > Terrestrial > Soil > Wetlands > Peat | place: Sweden: Abisko...
CCAGGCCTGCCGCGCCGGTGTTGCGGAGGGTCTCAGCCCGCCTTCTTGCGGGTGGCGCTTTCGATATAGGTCTTGATGGCGATAGCAAACTCCTGGCCATTCTGGTAGCGCGCCGCCGGGTCCTTGCTCAGGGCCTTGTCGATAATGGCGGCCAGCATGGGCAGCTGCTGGGCCAGGTCGGGGCGTTGTTCCAGCAGGTTGGGCGCGGGATCATTGGCGATCTTGTACATCAGGCTGGCCATGGAGTCGGCGCGGAAGGGCGCGGTGCCCGATAGCATCTGATAGAACATGACACCCAGGCTGTAGAGGTCGGAGCGGCCATCCACTTTCTTGCCGGCCACCTGTTCGGGCGACATATAGGTGGGCGTGCCCAGCACCGTGCCCGTTTTGGTACGGCTGGAATCGGTGATGCGCGCAATACCGAAGTCGGTGATCTTGAGCTGGCCGCTTTCCGGGTCATACATGATGTTGGCCGGCTTGATATCGCGGTGCACCACCTGATGCTCATGCGCGTAATGCAGGGCGAGGGCGGACTTGAACACGATCTGCACCACGGTCGGCACCGGCAACAGGGCATCGGCCTTGGTGTAGCGTGCCAGATCGTGGCCCTTGAGGAATTCCATGGCGATATAGGCCAGGTCGTGTTCCTCGCCCGCGTCGTAAATGGTGACGATATTCGGGTGGTTCAGGCGGCCCGCCGTTTCGGCCTCGCGGAAGAAACGTTCTTTTACCTCGACCAGCTCGTCGCTTTCAAACTCGTCTTTCAGCGCCATGGTCTTGATGGCGACCACGCGGTTGATCTTGGGGTCACGGCCCAGATAGACCACGCCCATGGCGCCCTTGCCCAGTTCCTTCTCAACCTGATAGCGGCCCAGCATGGGCTTTTCGGTGCTGTTGGGGTCCATGATCAGCGTGGCATTGGCGGCACCGGAGCTGCCGCCGCCGAGGATGACGGTTTCCTCCAGCTTCTGTGCCCGCGCCAGCTTCTGTTTGAGGTCGCGGAAGTTGATGTCGTAGTCGGCCATGTACTGATAGGCAGAAATGGCCTTGTTGAACTGGCGCTTGCGCTCGTAGTCCAGCGCCAGGTTGTAGAGCACGTCCATCATGGAGTCGTCCATGGGGCACTTGCGGAACTTCTCCATGGCCATGTCCAGCTGACCCTGCTGCTGCAAGGCCAGGCCCAGCATGCGGTTGGAGTCGGCAGACTGCGCCTCGGACCTTTCCTTGGCCTTCTCGGTAATCAGGAAACGCTTGGTGCTCAGCAGCACATGGCCAACCACGACCAGGGCGGCAGGCAGCATCAGCTGTATCCAGATGCCGGCGCTCATCAGCACAAAATGGCTGACCACGAGCACCAGGGCAAAACCGCCCGAGAGCAAGGCGGCCTGACCGGCCTTGAGGCGGGGCAGCAGCACGATCAGGTAGGCTGCGGCCAGCAGGAACAGACCCCAGCGCAGGAAGGGAGCCCAGCCCGGCGTGACATAGAAGTTCTCATTGAGAATGCTGGACACCGTTTGCGCCAGTACTTCGGCAGGCTGCATATTGGGGGAAACCGGTGTCACCTGGGCCGCGCCGAGGCCGGCAGCCGTGGGGCCGATGATGACGATCTTGTCCTTGTACTTGCCGGGAGGAATCTTGCCGCTGTAGACATCAAAGAAGGAGTCTTCCTTGATCGCCTTGTCGTCGCCGTGGTCCGCGTAGTAATAGGTCTGCATCTGCAGCAGGGGGTCGGTCTTGATGAACAGGTTGCCCAGGTGCACGCCGCTGCCCAGATCAATGCGGATGTCGCCAACGCCCAGGTTGAGGCTGCGGGCAGCAATCATGAGCGCCTGCGAGGGGTAGAAGGCGTTGTCATAGCGCACCAGCAGGGCTTCGTGGCGCAGGCTGCCATCAGGATCGGGGTTGAGGCTCAGGTGTCCGACAAAGGCGTTGGTCGCCAGCGGCTGGATGGGGGCGACGGCCTGCACGGCCTCCGGCGGCAGCTCATTCTTGGCGGCGGCGCTGCCTCCCGGATCGACGACATTGGCGGCAGGAACCTGATTGCGGCTGATGTAGTCCGGCAGCGCATCGGGGCGGCCCTGGGCATCACCCAGCACAAATTCGATGGGGAGCACAACGTTGCCTGCGGTCTTCAGGCTGGCGGACAGCTTTTTGTCATTGTCGAGGGCGTCTTGCGCATCACCCAGCTTTTCGCCCAGCGTGGCGATGTCGGGGCTGTCGCTATTGGCCAGTTTGCTGACGTAAAACTCGTTGATGTCGTTGATGTATTGCAGACCAGGGTCGAGTTGGGCCTCGGACAGGAAGATGGGCACGCCCACCACCTTGGCGCCATTGTCATGCAGTATGCCGATCATCTTCGCGAGGTTGCTGCGCGGCCAGGGCCAGCGGCCCAGATTGTCGATGCTGGTTTCGTCGATGGCGATCACGGCTACCTTGTCGCCGGGATCCTTGCTGCCCGCCTTCATGCCAAGGTCGTAGGCATAGCTTTCCAGTTTGTCGGTGTAGCCGGCGGCGGCAGCCACCAGCATCAGCACGGTGATGACCAGGCCGGCAAACCAGTCTGATCTCCAGAAGGCACTTCCCTTTTTCATGGCAACAATCCTGTGTGTAGACGAATCATCTTCTAGCAAAGCGCAGCGGCAGGGTAAAGCCCCATGGCTATAAAATGGGATGTGCGGCTGGTGCAGAAGACTTACAGGATCAGTTTTGATGAAAAATCAGACGTATACAAGGGTAGCCTGAAGAACTTTCATAACTTTGGCAGGCAAGCGGGGGTTGCTGGTAGAGCCGGAGCGCCTGCCGGGCGGCAGGCACTCCGGGACCAGAGCCTTTTTACCATCTTTTGGCCGGCAACCCTCCGGGACGGGACTGTAAGGCCCTACCCCAAAGGGCACTCACGCATTGCTGCGTCATTTCAACGCTCATGTACGTCAAAAGTACACTACACGCTTCATTCCCTTGCACTGGGGGCCTTACAGTCTCCGGCGCTTCGATCAAAAGACAGTAAACAGGCTCTCAGGGCTGGCCGGCGGTGTAGTTCAATTCCACGCGACGGTTCTTGGCCCAGGCGGCTTCATCGTGGCCGTCGTCAGCCGGCTTTTCCTTGCCGAAGCTGATTACTTCGAGCTGGCTGTCGGCAACGCCATTGCTGGTCAGGTAGGCAGCCACAGCCTTGGCGCGGCGCTCACCCAGGGCCATATTGTATTCGCGCGTGCCACGCTCGTCGCAGTTGCCTTCCACGCGCAGCTTGGCGGCGGGGGTCTTCGCGAGATAGGCGGCCTGTGCCTGCAGGTTGGCGAGGTCGGCGGGCTGCAGGGTGCTGCTGTCATAGTCAAAATAGAAGGTGCGCACGGACAGGCTGCTGGCCGCGCCGCTCTGCCCAGCAGTGCCGCTGGTATCAGAGCCATTCGTGCCGTTCGCTCCGTTGGTATTGCCGTTCTGGCCGGGCAGGGCGTTGGCGTCCAGGCCATTGGTGCCACTGGCAGCACTGGGCTGGGCCGATTCACTATTATTCGGGGTGGCAGCAGGCGGCGGGGTTGGGGTGGTCTGCTGGGCGGGGGGCGGCGGCACCTCAGTGGCGGCCTTGTGGGTGGAGCAGGCTGCCATCAGCAGCGCCAGCGCCGCTGCGCCAAGAATCTTCACATTACGCTCCGTACTCATTCTACTACTCCTCTAAACAGACATTGGTCAGGCCCGAATCCGGGTCTGGAGATTTTAACCCTGCAAAAAGCAGTGCTGACATTCAACAGCACAGCATGAAAACATGACAATTCTACCTACTGCTGAAACGGTGACCAAGCCGGTTCGCGAACCTCGCCTTCGCGGGGCGGCAGGCGCACCTTGAAGCGGCCATCCAGAGAAACAATGCCCAGCACCCCGAGGTTTCCCTTGCGCGTGGCATAGGTGAGCATGGCGCCGTTGGGGGCAAAGCTCGGTGACTCGTCCAGCGGCGTGTCGGTCAGGGTAGTCATCACGCCGGTCTTGAGGTCCTGCACGGCAATCTGGAATTGCTGGCCGCGCTCGCGATGCACCACGGCAAGATAGCGCCCATCGGGGCTGATGTCGGGGCGGGCGTTGAAATTACCGTCAAAGGTCAGGCGGGTGGTATCGCCACTGGCGAGGTTGATACGGTAAACCTGCGCGCTGCCGCCACGATCAGAAGTAAAGATGAGCGATTGGCCGTCTGGTGTCCAACGTGGCTCGGTATCAATCGCGTAATTATGGGTAACGCGGGTGAGTGTGCCAAGCGCTATATCCATAATATAGATTTCCGGATTGCCGTCACGCGAAAGCGTCAGCGCAAGACGACCACCATCGGGCGAAAAAGCCGGAGCACCATTGAGGCCGCTGTAGTCAGCCACCTTTACGCGATCCTTGGTGGAGATGGTCTGGATATAAATGGCCGGCTTGCCGCTCTCGAAAGACACATAGGCGATTTTCTTGCCATCCGGCGACCAGGCAGGGGAAAGAATGGGCTGTGGCGAATCGAGAATGCCCACGGGGCGGTGGCCGTCGGCATCGGCCAGCTCCAGGCGAAAACGGATTTTTCCGTTAGTGCCCCGGTACTGGTTGACGTAAAGGATATGCGTGGAAAAAGCGCCCTTGATGCCGGTGATTTTTTCAAAAATGCGGTCGCTGATGAAATGCCCGGCATCACGCCAGCGTGCGGCGGGCACGGTCAGGCTTTCCCCCAGCAGGCGGGTGCCCTGGCTCACACTGAGCAATTCGTACTGGATGGTGTAGTCGCCGCTGGCAGTCTGCGCCACGCTGCCGACGACGAGATAATTGACCGCCGAGGGTTTCCAGTCGCTATACAACACCTCGCCGCTGAAGCTGGGCCGTGCCGGCAGTTTATCCAGCGCCATGGGCATGAAGGCGCCGCTGCGCTCGAGGTCATTACCGACGATGGTGCCAATGTTCTCGTCCAGCTCCGGCCCCTTGAAGGGAACCACGGCAATGGGCGTGGCGTCGTCTGCGCCCTGGGTGATTTCGATGGAGAGGTCGGCACGGGCTGCCATGCCGATGCTGAGGGTCAACAAGATGACAAGCAATCGACTGATCACGGTGACAGGTCCTCCGGGTGGAAGCTTATGGTAAAAGAGCGAAAGTCGTTGTTGAATACGTCCGGGTCTTGCGGCACGGGCAAGGGCGCGGCCTTGTTGACGGCCTCACGTGCGCTGGCGTCAAACGCGGCGTCACCGCTGCTCTGTACGATATCGACGCCGTTCAGGTCGCCGTCAGGTTGCAGGCGGATACGCAGCTTCACGGTCATGCCGTTTTTGGCCGACAGCGGCAGTATCCAGTTACTGGTGATCTGCTGTTTGATCTTGGCGGTGTACTCCTTCAGGATTTCCTTGTCGGCGCGCTGACTGATTGCCTTCATGCTGGCGTCGGCCTCGCGCTGCATTTCTTCCAGGTCACGCTGGCGCTGCTGTTGCTTGACGGTAGCGGTCTGCTGCTCAACATCGTTCAACTCACTGTCCACGTCCGCCGCGCTGATGACCGGTTTGGGCTTCGGTTTTGGTTTCGGCGGCGGTGGTGGCGGCGGCACGGGTTTGGGAACCGGCTGCGGTTTTGGCTGCGCTTTTGGCTTGGGCAGTGGCTTGACCACGGGTGGCGGCGGATTTTCCACGGGTGCCGCCAGCTTGTGTTTTACCGGAGCGGTGGGCAGCTTGACGGGTGCGGGCCTGGGCTTTGGCGCCGGCTTGGGTGCTGGTTTGGGCTCCTCGGCCGGGGTTGGCACCGGCACGGGCTCGGTGACATCAGGCTTGGGCGGTGCCGGCTCCGGGCGCGGCGGGCTGACCCGGCGCGGCATCACGTAAGCCTGTATCACTTGCGGCGAGTGCTGCTCGGGCAGGCGTAACTGCGGCGCCAGCACCAGCAACGCCAACACCAGCAGGTGCAGCGCAAAGGATTTTATCAGGGCCCGCGTCTGGGGCTGGATTGCCTCCGCCATGTGCATCTTACTTGCCCTGGGCATCGCCTGGGTCAGTCAACAAGCCGACGTTGCTGATGCCGGCCTGCTGCAGGCTGGCCATCAACTGCACCACCACGCCATAGTTGACGCGGCGGTCGCCATTGATGAGCACTGGTACATCACTGCGTGTGCCGAGGGCCGCGCGCACCTGATCGGGCACGTCGTCGAGGTCAACGCGCACGTCACGGTCATTGCCATTGCGCAGCCAATAGGAACCATCGTGACGAATGGACACGATGATGGGGTCTTTTTCCTTCAGCGTCATGGTGTCGGCGGCGGCGCTGGGCAGGTCAACCTCAAGGCCCTGGGTCAGCATGGGCGCGGTGACCATGAAAATCACCAGCAGCACCAGCATGACGTCGATATAAGGCACCACGTTCATTTCTGACATGGGCTTGTTGCGCTTGCGCCGGAACTGGCTTTCCATATTCAGCCTCTCAAAGGTGAGTTATGGGCGACCATGCGATTCACGGTGCAAAATGCTCGTGAATTCATCTGCAAAGGTTTCATAACGGCTCAGCAGCGAGTCTGAAATAGACGAAAAACGGTTATAGGCCAGCACCGCAGGAATGGCGGCGAACAGGCCCATGGCGGTGGCGATAAGCGCTTCGGCAATACCGGGCGCCACTACAGAGAGCGAGGCCTGGTGCACATTGGCGAGGCCGATAAACGAGGTCATGATGCCAATCACGGTGCCAAACAGGCCGACATAAGGGCTGGTGGAGCCCACACTGGCGAGAAAGGAGAGGCTGGCCTCGAGCCGTGTCTGTTCATGTGAGAGCGCGATGCGCATGGCGCGGGTGACGCCCTGCATGACGGCCTCAGGCTGCAAGTGCTTTTCCCGCAGGCGCATGAATTCGCGCAGGCCAGCGCGGAAAATATTCTCGCACCCGCTTTCGTGGTCGGGGTTGTTGCCAACCTGCTGGTACAGGGCCTGTAAATCGGTGCCGGACCAGAACTGGTTTTCAAAACTCTCGGCGCTGGACTGGGCGCGGGCATAAATGCTGCGGCGCTGGAAAATCAGCGTCCAGGAATACACGGACGCCGCCAGCAGCAGCAGCATGACAAGCTGAACGACAATACTGGCATTGGTGCAAAGCTGCCAGACCGACAGGGAAACGCTGGGATTCATGCAGGGATTCCAGAGTGTTGATGAAAGAGACCGACCAGACGGGCCGGAATGGCGCGTGGCTTCATGCCGGATTTGCTGACGCAGGCGATTTTGAGCTCGCCCGCCGCCAGGGTGTCGCCGTCACGTTGAATGCTCTGGGCAAAACGCATCGAGGCCCGGCCCAGTTCGGTAATACGGGCGGTGGCCACGATGGAGTCGTCCATGCGCGCCGGCTTGCGGTAGCTGATATTGGCCTCCACCACCACGAACATGAAGTCTTCCTCCGAGCGCATATAGTGCTCAAAACCCACGCTGCGCAGGAATTCGGTACGGGCGCGCTCCATGAATTTCAGGTAGTTCACGTAATAGACAATGCCACCGGCATCGGTGTCTTCAATATAGACACGGATGGGCCACTGGAATTCCCGGAAGCCGGTGATGGGATTGACGATTTCCACTAGAAAAGTCCCGGCTGTGCTTTGATATGCTCGGCCAGGCGGTCGGGCGCTTGCAGGCCAAAATGCAGATAGGCATGGGGCGTGGCGATGCGGCCGCGCGCCGTGCGCATGACAAACCCCTGCTGGATCAGGTAGGGCTCGATCACATCTTCCAGCGTGCCCGCATCTTCCGACAGCGCCGCAGCCATGGATTCGATGCCGGTGGGGCCGCCGCCGAATTTTTCGATCAGCGTGAGCAGGAAGCGGCGGTCCATGCCGTCGAAGCCGTGCTGGTCCACGTCGAGCATGTTCAGTGCCGCCTGAGCCACGGCGTGGTTGACATGGCCGTCGGCCCGGACCTCGGCATAGTCGCGCACGCGCCGCAACAGGCGATTGGCAATACGTGGTGTGCCGCGTGCGCGGCGGGCGATTTCATGGGCGCCGTCTTCGGCCATGGGCACATTGAGCAGTTTGGCCGAACGGATGACGATGGTGCTCAGGTCTTCCACCGAATAAAACTCCAGGCGCTGCACAATGCCGAAGCGGTCACGCAGGGGCGAGGTGAGCAGGCCGGCGCGGGTGGTGGCGCCGACCAGTGTAAAGGGCGGCAGGTCGAGCTTGATGGAGCGCGCCGCCGGGCCTTCACCGATCATGATGTCGAGTTGGTAGTCTTCCATGGCCGGGTAGAGGATTTCCTCAACCACCGGCGACAGACGATGAATTTCGTCGATAAAGAGTACGTCGCCCGCTTCCAGATTGGTCAGCAGGGCGGCGAGGTCACCGGCCTTTTCCAGCACCGGGCCGGAGGTGGACTTGAGCCCGCAGCCCATTTCACGGGCAATGATATTGGCCAGGGTGGTCTTGCCGAGGCCGGGCGGCCCGAAAATCAGGGTGTGGTCCAGCGCTTCGCCACGCGCCTTGGCGGCATGGAGGAAAATCTCCATCTGCGCACGCACGGTGGGCTGGCCGATGTAGTCATCGAGCCGGGTAGGGCGTATGGCGCGGTCGACGGCTTCTTCCTGCCGCTTTGGGCCGGGAGCTATCAGACGGTCGCTTTCCAACATAATGTGTTCCTTTGGGAAACCTATTTGACCATACGCCGCAGCGCGGCACGTATCAGTTCCTGTACGGATTCGTGTTCATTCTTTACCGCGTTGATCGCTTTTTGCGCATCCGCCGGCTTGTAGCCCAGGGCCACCAGCGCGCTTTCGGCCTCCTCGGCCGGGCTGGCTTCCAGCGGCAGGCTGATACGGTTGTCGAGTGCTCCCCGAATGGTGGCAGTGGGCGACAGCTCCTTGATGCGGTCGCGCAGTTCCATGACCAGTCGCTCGGCGGTTTTCTTGCCGACGCCGGGAATCTTGGTCAGGGTCGTCACATCGCCGTTCTCGATGCAGCGTACAAAACTGTCGGGTTCTATGCCGGAAAGCAGACCCAACGCCATCTTGGGCCCCACGCCATTGACCTTGAGCAGGGTGCGGAACACCCCCCGTTCCTCATGCCCGGCAAAGCCGTAGAGCAGGTGCGCGTCTTCACGCACGACCATGTGGGTCCACAACAGCACCGGCTGGCCCAGGGCGGGCAGGCGGTAGAAGGTGCTGAGCGGGCACTCCATTTCGTAACCCACGCCCTGCACATCCACCAGCAGGGCGGGCGGGCGCTTTTCAATCAGGATGCCTTGCAGACGGCCAATCATGGTGGCTCCTTTATGGTTTATCCCCTCTCCCTTCGGGAGCGGGTTAGGGAGAGGGGAATCTGGAGCCGTCAGTGGTAACGTCCCCTCACCCCAGTCCTCTACCAGTTGCGTTCCCGACGCAACCCGGACTACCCCCATCCATGGGGGCATCCCGGAGGGAGAGGGAGCAACAATCAACGCGCGCGACTGCCACGCGAGGCCGTGGCCGCCATTCTAATCAAATTCGTGGACGCGTGGGCATGGCAGATGGCGGCGGCGAGGGCGTCGGCAGCATCCGCCTGCGGCTCCTTTTCCAGTTTCAACAGGCGCATGACCATGTGCTGCACCTGGTTTTTCTGGGCAGAGCCCACACCCACCACTGCCAGTTTGATCTGGCGCGCTGAATATTCGCTGACAGGAATATCTCGGGTCACCAGCGCGGTAATGGCCGCGCCACGGGCCTGGCCCAGCTTGAGTGCCGAATCGGGGTTGCGCGCCATGAAGACCTGCTCGACCACGGCCTGCTGCGGCCGGTAAAGCCGGATGATTTCGCTGACGCCGTTGAAGATGACCTTGAGCCGGTCCGGGATTTCGCTGAGTTCACCCATGCGGATACAGCCGCTGTCGATATACCGGCACTGGCTGCCAGTGTGCTCGATCACGCCATAGCCGGTGATACGGGAGCCGGGGTCTATTCCAAGGATGATGGTCATTGTCTCAGGGCGTTGGCCAGGTAATGAATGGGTGGCCAGAGCACTGCATGCCGGAGCCTGCGCCATGGTGGGGCAGGCAGAAAGCCGGTGCAACCGATTTTCAGCAGGTCCTGCAAGCCGGCGGGACTTGCAGGCATGAGGCAACAGGCTTGCTAGTTCAGCGCCGTCATCACGTCATCGCTGAAGTGGGCATTGTGGTAGACGTTCTGCACGTCGTCCAGGTCTTCCAGCATGTCGATCATTTTCATGATCTTTTCCGCGTGCTCCACATCGGTGATGTCGGCCTGGGTGGTGGGCGACATGGTCACTTCGGCATTCACGGGCTTGAGCTTGGCGGCAGTGAGGGCGTCCATGACCGCGCCAAAGGCTTCCGGCGTGGTGATGACGGTAATGCCGTCAGCGTCGGACTGCACGTCGTCAGCGCCGGACTCCAGCGCCACTTCCATGATTTTGTCTTCGTTGCTGCCGGCTTCAAACGTGATTTCGCCGCGTTTGCTGAAGAGATAGGCCACCGAGCCGTTGGTGCCGAGGTTGCCGCCATTCTTGGAAAAGCCATGGCGCACTTCCGACACGGTGCGGTTGACGTTGTCGGTCATGGTTTCCACCAGCACCGCCACGCCGCAGACGCCGTAGCCTTCGTAGGTCAGTTCGTCGAGCTTCTTGTCGTCTTCGCCGCCCGCGCCACGGGCTATGGCGCGGCTGATAACGTCGCGACTCATATTGGCGCTCAGGGCCTTGGCGACGATCGCGCGCAGGCGCGGGTTGTCGGCCTCATTGCCTCCACCCATGCGCGCCGCCACCGTGATTTCACGGATGTACTTGGTGAAAACCTTGCCTTTGACCGCGTCTTGCCGGGCCTTGCGGTGTTTGATATTGGCCCATTTACTGTGACCGGCCATGGTGCAACCTCTTCTGGCAATGTCGTTGTTGTTTGTGTCGCGCTTTTTAAGAGAAGGCGATTTAAAGCAATGAATCCTGATCTAGCGCCTGGTTATCCCCTCTCCCCTCGGGAGAGGGTTAGGGAGAGGGGAATCTTGCGCTGCCAGTGGTAACTTCCCCTCTCCCCAGCCCTCTCCCGAGGGGAGAGGGGGCAGAAGCATCCCTGGCTAATAATCAGCCTGCCGTCTTGTCATTCGGGCCATCCATGGCCCTCACCCCTGCGGGGCAGCTTCGCTGTGCAAGACGGCTATCCTGCCGTCTTGTCCTCAGCCTTCTGCCGCAACTGTATCCCCAACTCCCGCAACTGCTTCGCCTCAACCGGCGCCGGCGCATGCGTCATCAGACACTCGGCTGTCTTGGTCTTCGGGAAGGCAATCACATCGCGAATCGAGGTGGCGCCCGTCATCAGCATCACCAGCCGATCCAGGCCAAAGGCCAGACCACCATGGGGCGGGGCGCCGTACTTGAGGGCGTCGAGCAGGAAGCTGAATTTTTCTTCGGCTTCTTCGTCGGAAATGCCCAGCGCCTGGAACACGGCCTTCTGCATGGCCAGATTGTAGATACGCAGCGAGCCGCCGCCGACTTCGGTGCCGTTCAGCACCAGGTCATAGGCGACCGAGGTGGCGGCGCCGGGGTTGCTCTTGAGCGTTTCCACGTCACAATGCGGCATGGTGAAGGGGTGGTGCACCGAGGTCCACTGGCCGTCGGCCACTTCCTCGAACATGGGGAAGTCGACCACCCACAGCGGCGCCCACTCGCAGGTGCCGAGCTTGAGGTCGTGGCCGACCTTGACGCGCAGGGCGCCCATGGCGTCGTTGACGATCTTGGCCTTGTCGGCGCCGAAGAAGATCAGGTCACCGTTTTCCGCGCCGGTGCGGGCGATGACGCCCTGCAAGGCTTCATTCGACAGGTTCTTGACGATGGGCGACTGCAGGCCGCTGCCTTCGCCGTTGTGCACCTGGGTCGTGTCATTGACCTTGATATAGGCCAGGCCCTTGGCGCCATAGATGCCCACGAACTTGGTGTAGTCATCGATCTGGCTGCGCGGCATGGCGTTGCCACCGGGTACACGCAGGGCGACGATACGGCCCTTGGGGTCGTTGGCGGGGCCGGCGAAGACCTTGAAGCCGACATCCTTCATCAGGTCGGCCACATCAATCAGCTTGAGCGGAATACGCATGTCCGGCTTGTCGGAGGCGTAGTCGCGCATGGCGTCGGCATAGGTCATGCGCTGCAGGGGGGCAAATTTCACGCCCAGCAGCTCGTCGAACAGCTCGCGTATCATGCCTTCGGTGATGCCCATGATCTCTTCATCGGAGAGGAAGGAGGTCTCGATGTCGATCTGGGTGAACTCGGGCTGGCGGTCGGCGCGCAGGTCTTCGTCACGGAAACACTTGGCAATCTGGTAGTAGCGGTCAAAGCCGGCCACCATCAGCAACTGTTTGAACAGCTGGGGTGACTGCGGCAGGGCAAAGAATGAGCCGGGCTGGGTGCGCGAAGGCACCAGGTAGTCACGCGCTCCTTCGGGCGTGGCGCGGGTCAGCACCGGGGTTTCCACGTCGAGGAAGCCGTGGCTGTCCAGGTACGTGCGGATCTTGCTGGTGATCTTCGAGCGGAAGCGCATGCGCTCCAGCATCTCGGGCCGGCGCATGTCCAGGTAGCGGTACTTGAGGCGGATTTCCTCGCCCACGGTGGCAAAGTCGTCGTTGAGCGGGAAGGGCGGGGTTTCGCTCTCGGCCAGCACGTCAATGGCCTTGCCCAGCACTTCGATCTGCCCAGAGGGCATGTTGGCGTTCTCGGTACCGGCATAGCGGCGGCGCACCTTGCCGGTGATCTTCAGCACGAACTCCGAGCGGGCCTTGTCGGCGGTGGCAAAGGCTTCCGGGGTATCCGGGTCGATCACCACCTGCACCAGGCCATCACGGTCACGCATGTCGAGGAAGATCACCCCGCCGTGGTCACGGCGGCGGTGGACCCAGCCACAGAGGGTTACGGTCTGGTCGATGTGGGACTCATTGAGTGCACCACAGTAATGGCTGCGCATGGGCGGGTATACCTCGGAAACGTGTGTGCGACGGCTCTGCCCTTGTGGGGCGGGCAGATGCCTCAGGGCGCGAATTATACCCACAGAGACCAAATCCTGAGAACTAGGGAATTTCTGAGCAGGAGTAACGGGCTTTACCGGCTGTCAGGGTGCTACTCAGGTGACGGAAACCCCTGAAAACCTGTGTAAAACAGCAAAAAAGCCGGGAAAAGTGCAAAAAACACCGGGTTTTATGGGGTTTTCTATTGCCGAGGTGCAATAAATCCCCTATATATCGTGCAAAGTTCGTGTTTTGCAGCGTTTTTGCGCTGCTCGAACCTGATCTGGCGCCTGCGCTTTGCGCCAGTTGTCATCATCCGGGTAGAACTAAAAAGGAATATTAAAATGGCCGTTACCAAAAAAGCTCCCGCCAAGACACCTGCCGCCAAAGCTCCTGCCAAGGCTCCCGCCGTGAAAGCGGCTCCGGTTAAAAAGGCTACTCCCGCCAAGGCTGTTGCTGCCAAAGCGCCTGCCGCCAAGGCCGCCGCTGCCAAGCCGGCCGCCAAGCCTGCGGTCAAGAAGTCCGTTGCCGTTGCCGAAGCCTTCAACAAGACCCAGCTGTTGACCGAGCTGGCGACCATTACCGAACTGACCAAAAAGCAGGTTGCCGCCGTACTCGACGAGCTGGCTGGCGTGATCGAGCGCCATGTCAAGAAGAACGCCGTGGGCACCTTCACCCTGCCGGGCCTGGCCAAGATCAAGATCGTGCGCAAGCCCGCCACCAAGTCGCGCAAGGGCATCAACCCCTTCACCGGCGAAGAAACCGTGTTCAAGGCCAAGCCGGCCTCCAACAAGGTCAAGATCCTGCCCCTGAAGAAGCTCAAGGACTTTGCTGCCTGAGTGCTGCGGTTCTCAGAGCCTGTTTAGTGTCGTTATCGCCTTGTCTGGTCTCGCCTGAGGGGGAAACGCAGGGTGATAACGACACTAAACAGGCTCTAACAAAACGGCCGGCCTATCCCCGGCCGTTTTGCTGTGGCCGGGGTGCTTTACCGGGCCGTTGGGGAAATTCTTACAATTTATCCTGCTTTATTTCGAATCAATGACTTACAGCGTTTCCGGCTAAGCTGACCCTGAAAACGCCCGGTATTTGCGTAAACCGTCGGCGTTCTGCTTTGCTAGGCTTTACATGGAGCGGCAAGTCGCGTATATAGCCGCCAAGTGCTGTGGAGGGGCGAGAATGGCTAATGGCAAATCCGACGAGTTTGAGTTGGATGATGGTTTCATCGAAGAGGCGGCTGGCGAGTTTGAAGGTGAGGATGTGTCCAAGTCCAATCCTGCCAAGGTTTCGCTGACCAAGCGCAGAGTGATCGACGAGCTGCTGGAGGAACGTCGCCTCCAGAAAAAGCTGCGTGACTACGACTACGACTTGGGCGACGACAAGTAAAACAGGCGCAGCCTCTGCTGCCTGCCGCACGGAAATTCCGCTGTCATGCGGGGTAGGCTGTGAGAGTCGCACGCCTGCCATCACGGCTACGTCCGCCATCTTTCAACAGCTTCTGCGTTGCCCCCGTGCAGCGTACGCTGGCATAATCGCCCATTCTCTTGGAGCCTGTTTACCATCGTTATTGCAGGGCGATAACGATGGTAAACAGGCTCTTACGCCCCCGGGCGCAAATCCCTCACACAAGGAGTAGTACTCATGGCAATTGAACTCCCGGCGCTGCCCTATGAAAAAACGGCTCTGGCCCCGCATATCAGCGCTGAAACGCTGGAATTTCACCATGACAAACACCACAATGCCTATGTGGTTAATCTGAACAACCTGATCAAGGGCAGTGATCTCGAAAGCAAGACTCTCGAAGAAATCATTGTTGCCGTCACCGGCGATGCCAGCAAGGCCGGCGTATTCAACAACGCCGCGCAGGTCTGGAACCACACCTTTTACTGGCATTCCATGAAGCCCAACGGTGGCGGTGCCCCGACCGGCGCGATTGCCGCGAAGATCGACGCCGACCTCGGCGGCTACGACAAGTTTGTCGAGCTGTTCAAGGCCGCTGCCACCACCCAGTTCGGCTCCGGCTGGGCCTGGCTGGTGCTGAACAAGGACGGCAAGCTGGAAGTCACCAAGACCGCCAATGCCGACCTGCCCCTGGCCCACGGCCAGAAGGCGCTGCTGACCATCGACGTGTGGGAACATGCCTACTACATCGACTTCCGCAACCTGCGCCCGAGCTACATCAGCACCTTCCTGGACAAGCTGGTGAACTGGGACTTTGTGAACGCCAACCTGGCCTGATCTTTCCAGGGTGCGCTGCGTACCCCGCGACAGGTGGTCAGCCTGTGGCATATCGTCACATCGGCTTGACGTAGCCGCTTAAAAAAGGTGTCCTTGCGACACCTTTTTTATTGTCTGATTTGTATGGCTGTATTCCCGAAACGCCCCGACGCACGCTCCGCCCATGGCCGCAACCTGGTCAGGCTCTGCCTGCTGCGTGGCATTCTCATCGTCTGCCTGTTGCTGGCGGCGGTGCTGGCGCAGGTGTTTGCCGGGCTGGCGTTGCTGGCCGACGGCGGTGTGCTGCTGGCCATAGTCGGCCTGACCCTGGTCAACCTGCTCACCATCCTGCGGCTGCGTCGCCAGCGCGAGGTGCGCGAGCTGGAGCTGTTCCTGCAGCTGGCGCTTGATGTGCTGCTGGTTACCCTCGTGCTCTACCGCACGGGCGGCTCCACCAATCCCTTCGTGTCGTATTACCTGGTGCCGCTCACCATCGCCAGCGCGACCCTGCGCATGGGCTATACCGGCGTGCTGACCCTCATGACCCTGCTGGCCTACACTGCCCTGCTGCGCTTCTACCAGCCCTTTGCCCCCTTTGCCGACCACGGCATGATGATGCTGGGCAGCACCGGGTCCATGGACATGGGCCCGATGAGCGAGGGCTCCGGCTTCAATACCCATGTCTTTGGCATGTGGCTGAATTTCCTGCTCAGCGCCGTGCTCATCACTTACTTTGTCAGCCGCATGAGCCTGGCGCTGCGTGAGCAGGACCGGCAGCTGGCCGACCAGCATGAACGCCTCCTGCAAAAAGAACAGATCGTCGCCATGGGCGCACTCGCCGCTGGCGCTGCCCATGAGCTGGGTACGCCCTTGGCGACCATGACCGTGCTGGTGCAGGACCTTGAGCAGGACTTGCCGGCAGGCTCGCCGGAGCGAGCCGACGTCGGCATCTTGAGGGAGCAGCTACGGGTTTGCCGGCAGATACTGGCGGGCTTGCGTGAGCAGGCCATGCACCCCGCCGCGCTCAAGTCGCAGACCCTGGCCGAATTTGGCGAGGCCCTGCTGAAGAAAATGGCCATCATCCACCCCGAGCGGCATTTTTCCCTGCGCGTTGGCACGCAGGCTGATACCAGTATCAAGCCCGGTCTGATCCTGCAACAGGTCATCATCAACCTGCTCAACAATGCCGCCGAAGCCAGTCGGCAGCAGGTGGATGTGCAGTTCGACATTCAGGCCAGGGAGTTCCTGCTGGATATTCGCGACGACGGTCCAGGCATTGACCCGCAGGTGGCGGAGCGTTTGGGCCAGCCCTTTGTCAGCAGCAAGCCCGATGGCCTTGGCATTGGATTTTTTCTCAGCCATGCCAGCATCAACCAGCTGGGCGGCAGCATTCACCTGCAGGAGCAGGCCGGTGGCGGCACGCACACAGTGCTGCGCCTGCCCCTGGCCAGCCTGGGAGGCCTGCGGTGAGTGCGGGTGTACTGCTGATCGATGATGATGAAGTCTTCCGCAAGGTGCTGGCGCGCGCCCTGGAGCGCCGTGGTCTGCGCGTAAGCACAGTGGCCAATGGCGGGGAGGCGAGGGCGCTGCTGGCGGCGCAGGGGTTTGGCTACTGCGTGCTCGACATGAAGCTGGAGCAGGAGTCGGGCCTGCACCTGCTGCCGCAATTGCTGGCGCTGCAACCCGCTCTGCGGGTCGTGGTGCTGACCGGCTATGCCAGTATCGCCACCGCCGTGGAGGCGGTGAAGCTGGGGGCGGTCAACTACCTCGGCAAGCCGGCCACCACCGACGACATTCTGCTCGCCCTGCAAGGCGAGTCCCGGTTGGGCGCCGAGGCTGTGCAGGAGGCCACACCCATGTCGGTCGACCGCCTCGAATGGGAGCATATCCAAAAGGTGCTGGCGGAAAATGCCGGCAATATCTCGGCGACTGCCCGCGACCTGGGCATGCACCGGCGCACCCTGCAACGCAAGCTGCAAAAACGTCCGGTAAAGCGGTAGAGTGATACCTGGTCCCTGATGATGATTGCCCATGCCGCGCCAGCCCGATGTCCCCGTTACTGCACCACGCCCCATCCTGATTACGCCCGAGGGCCATAAAACCCTGCGTGACGAGCTGGAATACCTGTGGCGTGTGCGTCGCCCTGAAGTGACCCGTGCCGTCAGCGAGGCGGCGGCCATGGGCGACCGCTCGGAAAATGCCGAATATATCTACGGCAAGAAACTGCTGCGCGAGATAGACCGCCGTGTGCGCTTTCTCAGCAAACGTCTGGAAAACATGAAAGTGGTAGACCAGAAACCCACGGACATCAGCCGCATATTCTTTGGCGCCTGGGTGACGGTGGAAGACGCTGCCAGCGGCGAGGAATTATCTTTCCGTATTGTCGGGCCGGATGAAATCGACACCAAGAGAAACTGGATCAGCATTGATGCGCCCATGGCGAGGGCCATGCTGAAAAAGCAGGTGGACGATGAAGTGGTGGTGGAGCGGCCGGTCGGGAGGGCCGTGTTTTATGTGATTAGCGTTGGCTACGACGGGCTTGAGCAGGGAGGGCAGGGCGCCTGAAAACAAAGAGCCCGGTATTTTCCGGGCTCTTTGTCTGGAAACGAGAGTCGTTCAGCACAAGACGTTGACGGAGGTGGGTAGAAAGACAGGGGGTCTTTGGCCGCCACCCTCAGATAAACATCTCCCGAAATTCAGCCACCTCGTGTGCCCGCTCCCATATCTCCACAAAGCGGCGATTTTTCTGTTGCGCGGCCGGAATCGCCTTGGCGGATAACAGACCCTTGTATCCGTCCATGCCGTCGCGGCGGATCATGGCCATATCGTCGGCCACAATCCAGGCTTCTTCGGGATCAAAGTCATCCTCATGAATACGGCGGATATGTATCAGGCTGCTGAGCCGGCGTGTCAGGTTGACGACCTGATGCCCCCAGCGGATGGCGACGCCGGGTTCACCCACCAGTATGCGTGTTTCGGTGTACTGGCTGCGGCGCGCAAAGTGGGAAAGTGCGTCGGCAAAATCGGTGTGATTGAAGCGCTCCGACTCCAGGTCGGGTGTGACGATGTGCAGCTGCCGCACGGTCTGCGACAGCAGCAGGATGGTGGCCTGATGGAACTGCTCGGGGCCGTCCAGGCGCAGCAGGGTTTCGGATTGGCCGAGGCGGAAGCCGGCCAGGGTTTCGTCAAATATCGTCACTTGCAAACTCCAGGAACCAGTAGCCGGCGCGGACTTGCGCGCTCAGCCATTCTACGATGTCTGGCTGCTGCAGCCAGGGGGCCAGGTCGCTTTCCTGCAGCCGGCGCCGCTCGGCCAGCAGGGCGCCCAGCGTTGCTGCCGAGGTGGGCAGGCCTGCGTCTTCACCGTTGATGAACAGGCGCTCGGCAGCATCGCTGCTGCCGATATATACATAGCGCGAAGCGGGGTCACGCCGCAATAGGGCGCCGGCGGCCAGCACCTCGACCAGTTCATCGTCAGCCAGCTCGGCGGTTTCCGGCTCATAGTCTTCGTATTTGGCTTCGGTCAGGAAGGGCAGCACGGCCTCGCGAAACTGGGCCGGGTCTTCCAGTACGGCCAGCACTTGCCGGCGCAGGTTTTCCAGCGCGGCGTCGCTTAGCTGACCGGGATTGGGCTGTGCGCTCAGGTCAGGGTCTACGTAGAGCCGGTGGCCGCCTTTGGCCTCCAGGGCGTTGTCGACCACGCGTTCCAGCAGTTGGGCAAGGCCTGGTGCGCGAAAGCCGATGGAGTAGGTCATGCAGTCATTCCGGGCCACACCGTAGTGGGCAAGGCCGGGTGGCACATAGAGCAGGTCGCCGGGGTTGAGCACCTCGTCAAACCAGGGCTGCATGTCCTGCAGGATGCGCAGTTTTACGTCGGGCAGGCGGGGCGTGCTGTCGTCGCAGTACTGGCCCAACTGCCAGTGGCGCTGGCCCCGGCCCTGGATCAGGAATACATCGTACTGGTCAAAGTGCGGGCCCACGGAGCCGCCCTCGGGCGCGTAGGAGACCATGATGTCGTCGATGCGCCAGTTGGGAATGAAATTGAAGTAATCCAGGTAGTCGCCCAACTCCGGCAGGTAGTGATCGACCGCCTGCACCAGCAGCGTCCAGTGCGTTTTCGGCAGTTTGCTGAAGGTCTTGTCAGTAAAGGGGCCGTGCATGACCTGCCAGGGCGTCTTGCCTTTTTCGATGACGATGCGAGCCTCTATGCCCTCTTCCATGCTGAGGCCGGTCAACTCGTCGGGGTCGATCAGGCTGGCTATTTCGGGAAAGGCATTGCGGACGAGCAGGGGCTTTTTCTGCCAGTAGTCGCGCAGGAATTCGGCGGCGGTGATGTTGCCGAGCCAGGGCAGGGTTTGTTCGGTCATGGTTTGGTGCTCATGGTCAAGGCGTGGAAGTTGAGTTTTTATACTGCTCTGGTCTGTCCAATATATACGATTGTGGCGAGTCCCCTCTCCCGGAGGGAGAGGGGACTCGCCACATTTTTCAGGTCGCGAGGATATCGCTGGCAGCTTTCCAGCCCCACCACGACGCCTCTTCAAAAATCGATAAACTCGACAAATCGGCGTGGGCAAAATGCAAACCCATGCCGCCCTCACGCAAGGCGGCCAGCCCGGTATTGTGCAAAAACCCCGGGGCCGGGCTGGCCATGGCGTGGCCGCGCTGGGTTATATGCAGGCTGCCGGTAAATTGCCAGATATCCGGCCCATAGACCTTGAGCAAATCCGTAGCGGCTTCATCGACCACCTCGTCCTGACTGGCCTTTAGCAGCCATTGCCGTACATCAGTGGGTGCCTTTGCGCTGAGCGCCTGATAGGCACTGAACACCGTGCGCTCGGGTTTTGCAACGCGAATCAATTGGTGGGTGGATACCACATAGCCCATGCTGGGCGAATCATACACGGCATTGTCCCAGGCCAGGGGGCAGTCGCGGTAGTCCTGCTCGGGCGGAAAGCCGTGCAGGATAAAATTCGAGACCATCCACGGTGCGTGCGGCGGCATGTGCACGGCGGAATCAAATCCCAGCGTTTCCAGCTGTGGCAGGAGATAAGCAGTAACGTGCAGCGGAGTGGCAAAGACGACATTCCGGCAGCGCACGCACAGGACCTTTGCGCCCGCACTGGCGGCCTCTGCATATAATACATCCCAGCTCTGGCCTGCAGGCCGCACGCCCACGGCAAATCCTGGCTGCATATGCTCACGCACCGTCGCATAAAGGTGCTGCGCCATGGGTTGCAGGCCGCCGGGCCAAGTCAATACGGCGTCTTCTTCGGCATTGCTGGCAAGGCCCGTGCGACTGGCAAAGTAATGCAGGCCGGCCCAGGCCGATACCTTGTCGCTGGTGGTGCCGTAATCGTCGCGGCAACAATAGTCCAGATACCAGCGCAGGCTGGGGGCGGTGTAGCCTTGTACTGTCAGCCAGGCAGCAAAGCTTTGCAGGTCCAGCTGGCGCCATTCTTCGTCGGTAGACGACAGCGCGATGGGAATGGCAAAAAGCTTGCGCCCATCGCGCCCGCGCCGGTTTTTCAGGCCCTGAATAAGGCCAAAGAAGCGCGCCTGCTGGGCAATTTCGGCCTTGTCGATACCGGCCGTGGGCACAAAGCCTTCCTGCCAGTGGCCGTTGATCAGCAGGCGCTCCTGCAAGGCGTGGATGATGATGCTTTCATCATACGTAGGCCGTTCGGCGCCCGCCGGACCTTGCAGGATACCGAAGTCCGCCAGCATCTCGCGCACATGCACGCTTTCCAGCGTGGGGATGGGCAGGTAGTGCGCGCCCAGTGGAAATTGCAGGTCGCCATTCTGGCCGCTGGCGGCATTGCCGGTAAATTCTGGGCCGGCCAGCTGGATAAAGTTTTTATAGCCTTCGCGCTTCAGCTTCCAGGCTGCCGTCAGGCCGCCGATACCGCTGCCGATAATGACCGTATCAATCTGCCGTTGTTCGGTGGCCGCTGGCAGTTGCGGGTGGTCGCGCAGCCAGTGGCCCTCCTGCATACCGGGGCGGTAGATTGTGACGGGCACCCGTCGGCGTGCCAGCCTGTCCAGCGGCCGGCTGGCGAGTATCGCCACCCCGGCGCCCGCCAGCAGCAGGTCACGCCTGCGCATCAGCGAATGACCTCGGCCCAGTCCTGCTGGAAGTATTGCACCAGCGATTGGTTGTTAAGGCGGTTGGGTTGGACATCCGGCGGCGTCATGTCGCGCGGGAAGCGGAACATCTCGGTGGTGGTGGGGCCATCGAGATAGGTGAGCGGCACCTCGTAGTGCTGGGGTGGGGTGTAGTCGTCGCGTTTGCCCGCGAGAATAAAGCCCCAGTCGCCAAAGGAGGGCACATAGGTGTGGTAGGGCCAGGTGTGCAGACCAGCGTCGCGCAGGGTGGCGTTGACGCACCAGAAGGAGCGCGGCGCGTAATAGGGCGAGGTGGACTGGATCACCACGTAGCCTTTTTCCGACAGATGTTTTTGCAGCAGCCGGTAAAAGGGCACGGAATAGAGCTTGCCGAGGCCGTAATTGGAGGGATCGGGCAGGTCGACGATAATGGCGTCGAACATGGCGTCGTTGTCTTCCAGCCAGCGCCCGGCATCGGCGGTGATCAGGTGCACGCGCGGATTGTTCAGCGAGCCCTGGTTGAGCTTGAGCAAGGGGCCAGAGGTACGGAAGAGGGTGGTCATGGCCTGGTCGAGATCGACCAGGGTGATGCCCTTGAGGTTGGGGTATTTCAGCAGCTCGCGCACGGCCAGGCCGTCGCCACCACCGATCACCAGCACCTGCTGCGCCCAGGGCAGGCTGGTGAGCATGGGGTGCACCAAAGCTTCATGGTAGCGGTGCTCATCAACCGAGGAAAATTGCAGGTTGCCGTTGAGGTAAAGCCGCATGTCGTTGTGCCACTTCGTGATCACGATGCGCTGGTAGGGCGTGTTTTCGGCATGGATGACGGGGTCGCCATAAATGCCGTGTTCAGCCCACAGCGTCAGCCGCTCCGAATACACAAAGCCGCCTGCCAGCAGGCAGAGCACCATGACGCTACGCAACACCAGGCCCTGCGCGCCGCTGATGTCGGCGCGAAAGCTGCGCGTCGTCCAGATGGCGATGGCGGCATTGCAGATGCCAAACAGGAAACCGGTGCGCACCAGACCCAGGTGCGGCGCAAGCACCAGCGGAAACAGCAGGGACACCGCCAGCGCGCCGAGATAGTCAAAGGTCAGCACCCGGCTGATCAGTGTGCTGAAATCCGGCTTGCGCTCGTTGAGTATGCGCATGACCAGCGGTATTTCCATGCCCACCAGCACGCCGATGACAAATACCAGCGCATACATGGCTTCGCGGAAGGGCCCTGACATCCAGGCGTAAACCAGAAAGAGTATGGTGGCCGAGGCGCCACCGACCAGGCCCACCAGCAGCTCGATCTCGATAAAGCGCTGTAGCGCATCTTCGTCTTTTACGTAGCGTGAGAGGTGCGAGCCCACGCCCATGGCAAACAGGTAGCAGCCGATGACCGAGGAGAACTGCAACACCGAATCGCCCAGCAGGTAGCTGGTGAGCGCGCCGGCGATCAGCTCATAGGCCAGCCCGCAGGAAGCCGCGACAAAGACGGAAAGGATCAGGACGCGGTCACGCATGAGGGAAATCGACGCTCTGGAGGTGGCCGCGCCATCATAGCGGCCCGCCATGGCAACGCAAGCCGGGGCTGTCGGAAGCGGGGGGAATACCCTAGAATCGGGGTGGGGTTATTGTCCCCTCTCCCTCCGGGAGAGGGCTAGGGTGTGGGGAAATTGCCACTGACGGTGGTTAACACCTCCTCACCCCAACCCTCTCCCGAAGGGAGAGGGTGCAAACAAGGAAAGTGCCATGCTCGACATTCTGAACTCGCTGTCTTATTACCTGTTGCACCTGCTGACCGGCTTTGCCTTGCTGGGGGTGTTCATCAATGTCTATACCCGGCTGACCCCCTTCGACGAAATGGACCTGATCAACAAGGGCATCTCGGCGGCGGCGCTCAGCTTTGGCGGGGCCATGATCGGCTTTTCCCTCACCATAGCCTCCAGCATTCTCCACAGCGACAGCTACCTCATGTTCCTGATCTGGGGCCTGACCTCCATGGTCGTGCAGTTGCTGTGCTATCTCGTGGTGTCGCGCTTTATTCCCCACCTGGAAAAAGCGCTGGAGGCGGACAACGTCGCCGTGGGCATGCTTACCGGGGCGATAGGCATTGCGGTCGGCCTGATCAATGCCGGCTGCATGTCCTGAAACAGTTTTGCTTGCTCGGGCCTTGGTGCCCACTATCAACGCAGGAGCGCATCATGAGTCTGGGTTCATTCATCAAGAAACAGTTTATCGACATCCTGCAATGGGTGGAGCAGGGCGACAATATCCTGGCCTATCGCTATCCCATGCAGGATTTTGAAATCCAGTACGGCGGCTCGCTGACGGTGCGCGAATCGCAGGCGGCGGTGTTCATCAACGAAGGCAAGCTGGCCGATGTATTCGGCCCCGGCACCTACAAGCTCACCACCCAGACCCTGCCGGTACTGACCTACCTGAAGAACTGGGACAAGCTGTTCGAGTCACCCTTCAAGTCCGACGTGTATTTTTTCAGCACCCGCACCCAGTTGGCGCGCAAGTGGGGCACGCCGCAGCCCGTGACCATACGCGACAATGATTTCGGCATGGTGCGCCTGCGCGCTTTCGGCATTTATTCCTACTCCATTGCCGACGCCAAGGTTTTCCACACCACCATCAGTGGCACCCGCGATGTTTATACGCGCGACAATCTTGAAGAGCAGCTGCGCAACCTGGTGGTGTCCACCATGACCAGCACGCTGGGCAGCTCCAACGTGCCCTTCCTGGACATGGCCGGCAACCAGGGCCTGATGGCAACGAAGATCAACGAAGCCCTGGGGCCAGCCTTCGAGAAATATGGCCTGCGCCTCGATAATTTCGCGGTTGAAAATATCTCCCTGCCGGACGAGCTGCAAAAAGCCATCGATACCCGTATCTCCATGGGCATGATGGGTGACATGAATAAATACACCCAGTATCAGGTGGCCAACAGCATACCGCTGGCTGCGCAGAACGAGGGTGGTTTGGCTGGTCTGAGCGCAGGCCTGGGTACGGGCATGGCCATAGGCCAGACCATGGCCAAGACGCTGGGTGACGCCTTGCAGCCGCAGGCGGCTGCACCGGCAGCGCCTGCTGGTGGGGCTCCTGCTGCTGTTGCTCCCCCTGTTGTAGCCGTGCCTGACAGTGCCGAGGGCAAACTGGAAAAACTCAAGAGCCTGCTCGACAAAGGCCTGATTGGCCAGAACGATTACGACTCAGCCAAGGCTGAGGTATTGAAAGCACTGCTGGGCTGATACGGCACACAGTTTCAAAGTGGCACACGTAACGAGGCGTGATTGCAGAAAAAAAGGCGCTGGAGCCCCGCGAACGCGGGGGTCCAGCGCCTTTGCTGTTGACGCAATACCACACTCGCTGCTGTTTCAGGTGGTAGAGATTAGTCCGCCAGCACATTGGTGCTAAATAATTACGAAATTTTACGCTCAGGCGTTTTCTGCTTATGTTCAATACAGCCTGTCCTTCCTGTGGCGCACCCGTCAGCTTCCGATCAGCGGCATCGGTCATGGCGGTCTGCGCCTATTGCAACAGCACCCTGCTCAAAGACGCCGATGCCGTCAAAGACATCGGCAAGATGGGGCAGGTGCTGGAGGACTATTCGCGCATCCAGATTCCCACCAGCGGCCATATCGACAACGGCCGCTTTACCGTGGTGGGCCGTATCCAGCTGCGTTACGACGCGGGTTTCTGGAACGAATGGTATGTGATGTTTGATGACGGCAGTGCCGGCTGGCTGTCCGACGCCTCCGGGCAGTACGTATTTACGCGCAGTATTACCGCCAATCCCCGCGTGCCGGGTTATGAACAGTTTCATCCCGGCAAAGTTCTGATTCATGAGGGCAAGAGTTTTTACGCCAGCGATATCCGCACGGCACGCGGCACGGCAGGCGAGGGTGAACTGCCCTTCAAGGTAGGCGCAGGGTATGAGGCCAAGGTCGTTGACCTGCGCAGCGGCAATGATTTCATGACCATCGACTATTCCGATGGCGACACCCCCGCGCAATACCTGGGGCGCTCGGTAACGCTGGATGAATTGCAGTGCCAGCTGCTGCGTGACGACGACACCATCAAGGAAAAGGCCGGCAATTACCGGGGCCGCCTGCAAGCGCTGGACTGCCCCACCTGCGGCAGCAATATTCCCTACGTGCCTGGCCTGGCCACACAGCTGGTTTGTCCTTCCTGTCACAATGCGGTGGATGGCAGCAGCCCCAAGGCCGCGGCGCTGGTCAGCATGCAGGTACAGGACAAACACCAGCCCAGCCTGCCCCTGGGTGAAACCGGGAAGCTTGATGGTGTGGAGTGGCAGGTACTGGGCGTCATCGTCATGGGTACCGATGAGGGCGAGGCCTGGGGCGAATACCTGTTGTTCAGCACCCAGGCCGGCTTTCTCTGGCTGGTGGAGACCAGCGATGGCCACTGGGAGCGCGCCCGCGTGCTCAACGGCTGGCCCGAGCACTGGGTCAACAGCACTGCCCGCGTCGATGGCACGAATTACCAGATGATGTACCGCTATAACACCAAGGTGCTCTACGCCGTGGGTGCCTTCAACTGGCGCGTAACGGTGGGTGACACGCAGGTCAATGCCGACTATGCCTATGCCCAGCAACACCTGAGCATGGAGCGTAACGAACAGGAAATTACCTGGTCACTGAGCATGCCGCTCAGCGCAGCCGAGTTCAATGCGGCATTTGGCAACCATGCATCGTCCGGTTGGCTCAACGCCTTTTCTCATGGTCGGCCTGCACAAGCGGCTGCGGCTGCCGGCTATACGCCCGCGTATACCCCGTCTGCCACACCGACGGGCAGTCTGTCGTCAAGCCAGGACCTGTTGCCCATTGCCAAATTGGCCACCGGCTTGCTGTTTTTTGCCAATGTGGCCTACCTTGATAGCAGCACCGGCGGCATCGTCTTCATCGTTGCCCTGGTCATGCTGTGGGTGCCTCTACTGAGCGGGGTGCTCGGATGAATCAGGTTACCTACGTGCTCTACGCGATTCTTGTCGTGGTGGGCGCGACGCTCATTAGCCACACCAGCGGTACCAGCCATCGCAGCTGGGGTAACTCGGGCGGCGGTTATTATTTTTCTTCCGGTGGTGGTGGCTATGGCAACGGCGGCGGCTGGACGGGGGGCAGCTTTCATAAATGAGCAACTCCTGCCTGGGCCGGCATTTGCTGGTTGAGCTGAATGATATTGCCGCTGACCGGCTGAGTGATCCTGAGTTACTCGAAGGAATCCTGCGTGCCGCCGCCAGTGCCGCAGGCGCGACCGTGGTATTTGCGCATTTCCATCATTTTGGCGCCGGGCAGGGCGTTACCGGCGTGTTGCTGTTGCAGGAGTCTCATATCAGCATTCACAGCTGGCCCGAGCACGGCTATGCAGCGGTGGATGTTTTTATGTGCGGGGAGGCGAGGCCTGAGCTGGCGGTGGAGGTGATGGTGCAGGGCTTGGGGGCGGGGACGGTGAATGTGCGGGAGGTTTTGCGGGGCACAGGGCAGTAGGGCGCGCCATTTGCACCCTACTGTGGAAAAGCATTGTTTAAACCTTCTTCGCCTGCTCTGCCGCACTCCCGATATAACTCCCCGGCGTCAGCGCCTTCAGCGCTACCTTGGCCTCGGCCGGAATTTCCAGCGTATCCACGAAGGCCTGTATGGTCTGCCGGTCTATGCTCTTGCCGCGTGTCAGGGCCTTGAGCTTTTCATAGGGCTTTTCGATGCCGTAGCGGCGCATGACGGTCTGGATGGGTTCGGCCAGCACTTCCCAGGCGCTGTCGAGGTCTTCATCGAGGCAGGCGGCGTTCAGTTCCAGCTTGCCCACGCCCTTGAGCGTGGCCTCGTAGGCGATAAAGCTGTGTGCCAGACCAACGCCAAGATTGCGCAGCACGGTGGAGTCGGTCAGGTCGCGCTGCCAGCGTGAGATCGGCAGCTTTTCCGCCAGATGCCCCATGAGGGAATTGGCGATGCCCAGATTGCCCTCGGAGTTTTCAAAGTCGATGGGGTTGACCTTGTGCGGCATGGTGGAGGAGCCGACTTCGCCGTCTTTCAGGCGCTGCTTGAAATAGCCCAGCGAGATATAGCCCCACACATCGCGGTCAAAGTCGATGAGGATGATGTTGAAGCGCCTGACCGCGTCGAACAACTCGGCGATGTAGTCGTGCGGCTCGATCTGCGTGGTATAGGGATTGAAACTCAGCCCCAACGACTCCACAAAAGCCTTGGCGTTGGCCTCCCAGTCCACATCCGGGTAGGCGGAGAGGTGGGCGTTGTAGTTGCCGACGGCGCCGTTGATCTTGGCCAGCAGGGGCACGGCCTCGATCTGCACGATCTGCCGTTCCAGCCGGTAGACCACATTGGCCATTTCCTTGCCCAGGGTGGTGGGCGAGGCTGTCTGGCCGTGGGTACGCGAGAGCATGGGCTGCTCGGCGTGGCGGTGCGCCAGCTCACGGATGGATTCCACCACCTGCCGCATCAGCTTCAGGGTTTCAGCGCGGCCAGCCTTGAGCATCAAGCCGTGGGAGGTGTTGTTGATGTCTTCCGAGGTGCAGGCGAAGTGGATGAACTCGCTCACCGCCGCCAGCTCCGGCAGGGCCGCCACACGGTCTTTCAGGAAATACTCGACCGCCTTCACATCATGGTTGGTGGTGCGCTCGGTGGCCTTGATCCATTCGGCGTCGGCCTCGGAGAAATTGGCGACCAGCGCATCCAGGAAGGCGTTGGCTTCTGCCGAAAAGGCCGGTACTTCGGGAATGCCGGGGTGGGCCGCCAGGGCCTGCAACCAGCGTACCTCGACCTCGACCCGCGCGTGTATCAGGCCAAACTCGCTGAAAATGGGGCGCAGGGATTCGACCTTGCCGGCATAACGGCCATCAACGGGGGAGAGGGCGGTAAGGTAGCTTAAGGGCATGGCGAAATCCTGGGCCGGGGAAAGGCTGCGGATTTTACACGGAATCGGCCTCTAGCTGGATAGGCAGGCCCAATAAAATCATATAAGAAATGACACTAACAATTAACTATAAGTAATTGTTTTATTTGGTTTCTACAATTATTTTACGTATCTCGGCCAACACCTGCCCACGGGTAAACAGCAGCTGCCAGCGACGTCCACCCAGGCGGTGCCATAGCCAGGCGGCACGCACACCTCCCAGCAGCACGGCGCGAATCTGTTCGGGCATGCTGTCGGACTTGAGCTGGCGGGCATCGCCCTTGACCTGGATACGAAAGTCCAGGGTGCCCAGCGTGTCCACGTAGATGTGCCCAAGATTGCCGATCATGCTGGCCGAGGTGATGCCGTCGAAGTGTTTAAGCTGCTGCTGTGCTTGCTCCAGGCGCCGCCGTAGCTGGGCCTGTAGGTCCGGGGAGTTGGCCATCTGGCGCTCGATATGCGCCATGCCCAGGGCGTAGCGCACGATTTCGGCCTGACGCGGGGTCTGGTTGCGGGTGGCAAAACTCAGCTCCAGCGCGCGCAAGCCAGCCTGCAAGCCGGCCGGCGAGCCATAAATGGCGAGGGGATCGTCGGTTTCAAAGACCAGAATGCCGTTCAGAAGGGTTTCCAGCGGCAGGCTTTCGGCCTGCCCGCGCCAGGCCAACTGGTCGGTCAGGGCTGCCGCCTGGAATACGGCAGCCAGGGCCAGGGTCTTTTCGCGCAAGGAGCTGCTCATGGCTGCGGGTTCCAGGTGGACTCGATCACGCCCCCACCCAGACATTCATCTCCCTGATAAAACACGACGGACTGGCCCGGCGTCACCGCCCTTTGCGGGGCTGCAAACTCGACCACATAGCCCTGCCCATCGTGGCTCACCGTGCAGGCCTGATCGGGCTGGCGGTAGCGCGCCTTGGCATGGCACTGCAAGGGTAAATGGGGCTCCCCGGCCACCCAATCAATGGCGCTGGCCCGCAAAAACCGGCTTTGCATGAGAATGTGCTCGTGGCCCTGGCCTATCACCAGCACATTACGCTCCAGATCCTTGTGTACCACATACCAGGGCGCCTCATCGGCATCCTTGAGCCCGCCGATGCCTATGCCCTGGCGTTGCCCCAGGGTGTAATACATAAGGCCCTGGTGCTCACCCACCACCTTGCCGCTATCGGTTTCGATCGCGCCCGGCTGGGCCGGCAGGTACTGCTGAAGAAAATCACGGAAACGCCGCTCGCCGATAAAGCAGATGCCGGTGGAGTCCTTCTTGGCATGGTTGATAAAGCCCTGCTCGGTGGCAATCCGCCGCACCTCGGGCTTTTCCAGCCCGCCCACGGGAAACAACGAGCGTGCCAACTGGCTGCCGGGCACGGCGTGCAGGAAATAGCTCTGGTCCTTGTTGCCGTCCAGGCCTTTGTAGAGGCGAGCGCAGTCAGTGTCGGTGCTGCGCTGCACGTAGTGGCCGGTGGCAATGTATTCCGCGCCCAGCAGCAGGGCGTAGTCGAGGAAGGCCTTGAACTTGATTTCCTTGTTGCAGAGGATGTCCGGGTTGGGTGTGCGCCCGGCACGGTATTCGTGCAGAAAGTGCTCGAACACATTGTCCCAGTATTCCTGCGCAAAATTGGCCGTGTGCAGGCGTATGCCCAAACGGTCGCACACGGCCTGGGCATCGGCGAGGTCGGTCCTGGCGGTACAGTACTCGGTGCCGTCGTCCTCTTCCCAGTTCTTCATGAACAGGCCTTCGACCGTGTAGCCCTGCTGCATGAGCAGCCAGGCCGACACCGACGAGTCCACGCCGCCAGACATGCCGACCATGACCTTCGTGCCGGCCGGAGGCCGGGGCTGCAAGTGCGGGACGGGGTCAACCATGGACATGCTCATAAATCAGTTCAAGGGGGAAACGCTTGCCGGCCAGGTAGTCGGCAATACAGCGGGGCACCAGCGGACTGCGCGCCTTGCCGGAGGCCGCCAGTTCCTCTGGCGTGAGCCAGACGGCGGCAATAATACCCTCATCCAGTGCGCGCTCCGGGTAGTGTTGCACGGCCTCGGCGATAAAGCAGACCCGGTAATAGGTCGTATCGGCGTCATGCGGAGAGGGGTAGACATAAAGCCCCAGAGCGCCCGTCAGGCGCACGTCCCAGCCGGTTTCCTCAAGTGCCTCGCGGCAGGCGGCCGTCTCCAGGCTTTCGCCTTTTTCGACATGGCCGGCCGGCTGGTTGTAGACTATACGGGCCGCCTCGGCCTGCTCCTCAACCAGCAGGAAGCGCCCGGCGCGTTCGACCACCACAGCAACGGTAACATGAGGCGCCCAGGCCATAGGAATCTCCGGCAGAAACAAAGGCGGCAATGCTAATGCTTTGACGCTCCGGGCAAAAGTCCTCCCGGCGGTTTCGCACGGACATATACCCCAGGCCCGGCCCAACAGGCAGCCAGCATGAGTCTGACCCATCTCGATGAAAACGGCGCCGCCCACATGGTGGATGTGACCGCCAAAGTCGTCACCTCCCGTATTGCCGTGGCCGAGGCAACCATTTTTATGAAGCCCGCCACCCTGGCCATGATCGTCGAAGGCCGCCACGCCAAGGGCGATGTTTTTGCCGTGGCCCGTATCGCCGGCATTCAGGCTGCCAAGCGCACCTGGGAGCTGATACCACTCTGTCACCCGCTGCTGCTGGGCTCGGTCAAGGTTGAGCTGACGGCGCAGCCCGATGCCAGCGCCGTGCATATTGAAGCCACCTGCAAGCTGGCGGGGCAGACCGGCGTTGAAATGGAGGCACTGACGGCGGCTTCAATAGCAGCTTTGACGATTTACGATATGTGCAAGGCGGTAGACCGGGGCATGAGCATCAGCAATCTGCGCCTGCTGGAAAAAAGTGGCGGCAAATCCGGGGACTGGAAAGCTACATGATCACCATTCTTTATTTTGCCCGCTTTCGGGAAAAGCTCGGCGTGACCAGTGAACAGTTGGGCGTGCCGGAAGCCGGCGGGTTGACCGTTCAGCAAGTGTTGGACCTGTTGGCCGCGCGTGGCGGCGTCTGGCAGGAGTTGTTTGCCTGCGAGCAGGGCGTGCTGGCTGCAATTAATCAGGAAATGGCCAGCCGGCAGAGCGCGGTGTTTGTGGATGATGAGCTGGCGTTATTTCCACCGGTTACTGGTGGGTAGGGCGCATAGTTTGTTTATCCCCTCTCCCTCCGGGAGAGGGCTAGGGTGAGGGGGTGTTAACCACCGGCAATGAAGATTTCCCCTCACCCCAGCCCTCTCCCGGAGGGAGAGGGAGTTAAACCCCGACCGCAGGTAATCCAGCGTGATAAAAATCCAGCACGAAGATTTCGACCTTGGCCAGGAAGCAACAGCCCTCCACGCCGCCGGCGTTGGCGCGGTAGTCACCTTTACCGGCCTCGTGCGTGACCATGCCTCAAGCGGCGCCGTCAGCGCCATCGAGCTTGAGCACTTTCCCGGCATGACCGAAAAAAGCCTCGCCGCCATCGAGACCGAGGCGCGCCAGCGCTGGCCGCTCCTGGGTGTCACCATTGTCCACCGCATTGGAAAGCTGGCGGCAGGTGAGCAGATCGTGCTGGTGGCGGTCAGCGCTGGCCATCGGCAGGCGGCTTTCGCTGCGGCGTCCTTCCTGATGGACTACCTGAAGACGCGCGCTCCTTTCTGGAAAAGGGAGTGGGTGAATGGTCAGCCGCTGTGGGTCGAGGCGAAGGCGTCCGATCAGGCCGCAGCGGAGTACTGGCAGGACGAGGCATAGGCTGTCCTCCCGGAACCTGCTCCCAGGGCTCGTCGACCATCTTCAGTTCTCCCGGCTGCAAGCCCTCCACCTTCCAGTCGCCTATGGCTACCCGCACGAGGCGCAAGGTAGGGAAACCGACCGCCGCTGTCATGCGCCGCACCTGCCGATTGCGCCCCTCGTTAATGATCAATTCCAGCCAGCTCACGGGTATGGCGGCACGTTGCCTGATGGGCGGGTTACGCTCCCACAAAGCCGGCTTCTCAAGCCGGCGAGCCTGGGCAGGCAGGGTAGGGCCGTCGTTCAGCTCCACACCGGCGCAGAGCCGGGCCAGGGCATCGTCAGAGATTTCCCCTTCCACCTGCGCCCAGTAGGTCTTGGGCAGTTTCCAGCGCGGGTCGGCAATGCGGGTTTGCAGGCTGCCGTCATCGGTCAGCAGCAGCAGGCCTTCGGAGTCATAATCCAGACGCCCGGCCGGGTAGAAACCCGGTTGACGGATAAAATCCGCCAGGGTGACTTTATCGCCTTCCGGGCTGAACTGGCTGATAACCTGAAAGGGCTTGTTGAACAAGAGCAGGCGTGGCATGGACTCAACCCGGTAAGTGGCGGTGCTGGCAGGGTAGTGCAAAGACTCCCTGCAAACCTCTGTCAGGCAAGCAGTTTTTCTCAAACACAGCAAGCCCTGAAAGTATTTTTATGGCAGGCAACTTAAGCTTGGGGTCGGGAAGCGCTATACTCCCGCACGGACTGCCAGTCACAATCCGGCAGCCGCCTACATTTCAGCACCATGTGAGGGAGTACCTGCATAATGGGTTACCAGAAGATCACCGTGCCGGCCGATGGTGACAAAATCACCGTTAACGCCGACCTGTCTTTGAATGTCCCGAATTACCCCATCATCCCCTATATTGAAGGCGATGGTATCGGGGCCGACATCACGCCGGTGATGATCAAGGTTGTCAATGCCGCCGTGGAACGCTCCTACGGCACCAAGCGCGCCATCTCCTGGATGGAAGTCTACTGTGGCGAAAAGGCCACGCGGGTCTACGGCCCCGATGTGTGGATGCCCAAGGAGACTTTTGAGGCCCTGCGCGAATACGTCATCAGCATCAAGGGCCCGCTGACCACGCCGGTCGGTGGTGGCATCCGCTCCCTGAACGTGGCCCTGCGTCAGGAGCTGGACCTGTATGTATGCCAGCGCCCGGTGCGCTGGTTCAAGGGCGTGCCCAGCCCCGTGCATCACCCGGAACTCACCGACATGGTGATCTTCCGCGAAAACTCCGAAGACATCTACGCCGGTATTGAATGGAAGGCCAACAGCCCCGAAGGCATCAAGGTCATCAAGTTCCTGCGCGAGGAAATGGGTGTCACCAAGATCCGTTTCCCCGAAACCTGCGGTATCGGCATCAAGCCGGTGTCCAAGGAAGGCTCGCAGCGCCTGGTGCGCAAGGCCATCCAGTTTGCCATCGACAACGACAAGCCTTCCGTGACCCTGGTGCACAAGGGTAACATCATGAAGTACACCGAAGGTGCCTTCAAGGAGTGGGGCTACGAGCTGGCAGCCGAGCGCTTTGGCGCCAAGCTGATCGACGGCGGCCCCTGGATGTCCATGAAGAACCCCAAGACCGGCAAGGAAATCATCATCAAGGACGTCATTGCCGACGCCTTCCTGCAGCAGATCCTGATGCGCCCCGCTGAATACTCCGTGATCGCCACCCTGAACCTTAACGGTGACTATATTTCCGACGCGCTCGCGGCGGAAGTGGGCGGTATCGGCATTGCCCCGGGCGCCAATATCGGCGGCTCGGTCGCCATGTTTGAAGCCACCCATGGCACGGCGCCGAAGTATGCCGGTCAGGATAAGGTCAACCCCGGTTCCATCATCCTCTCCGCCGAGATGATGCTGCGCCACATGGGCTGGACCGAAGCTGCCGACCTCATCGTCCGGGGCGTGGAAGGGGCGATTGACGCCCGTACTGTGACCTATGACTTTGAACGTCTCATGCCTGATGCCACCCTGCTGCGCTGCTCCGAGTTTGGCGACGCCATCATCAAGCACATGTAGCACCCGCTTGCAGCTCAACAAAAAGCCCGCGTGAGCGGGCTTTTTGTTGAGGATTTATGTTGAAGACTTGTATCTGGCCGTGAGGCCCGGAATGTATTCATCCGGGCAGACAAAACCCGCCACCGGGAACCCGGAGGTATCAGGAGAGCTTCTGTCCAGGTTCAGCGGGCGCTTGAAGTCTTGCTTTCAGCGCTGTTCTCGGCGCCCATCTGCTGCTTCTTGTCAGCCTTGGCGACATCGTCATGGTCACTGAGAGTCGTCAGATTGACCGCATGAAAGCCGTTGGTGGCCGCCTGGATGTCGAACTGTACAAACTGGCCGGCTTTCAAACTGCGATAACCGTCCATTTTGATATAAGAATAATGTACAAAGAGGTCGTCGCCGCCGGTGTCAGGCCGAACGAAACCGTAGCCCTTTGCATTATTGAACCATTTTACGCTACCTGTTGGCATGGTGGAGCCCTCGGGATGCCCATGCAGGACATCACTTGTTCTGGATTGTAGATTGTTATTGTTTTATGTCGGTCTATGCAAACCGCTTCAATTTCGGCCATTGTGATCGGCGTGTCAAGTCCCCACTATGTGAACCAGGACGTGTTATCTATTGCCGGATGTATGGTCGGGCTTTGGCTGGAACGTGCCCGGCGTTATCATGGCTTCATGAACCACCCTTGCAAAGCCTGTGGTATACCCTTATGTCTGTAGATGTGTTGTTATGAGAAAAGATTCTGACTTTCACCTAGTATTCAATAGCAGGGACCCCGAAGAAGAAGGGAGCCCGCAAGGCGATGTTGCGGTTCAGGAATCCAGGCCGCAGCTGGCACCGCCGCCCATGTACAAGGTGGTCATTCTCAACGATGACTACACGCCCATGGATTTCGTGGTGGAAATACTGGAGTCCTTCTTCAACATGAACCGTGAGCAGGCAACGCGGATCATGCTGACGATACACACGCAAGGGCAGGCGACGTGCGGCATATTTACCCGAGATGTAGCCGAAACCAAGGCAGCACAGGTGGTAGATTATGCACAGCATAACCAACATCCTTTGCTGTGCCAGGTAGAACAGGCCTGATTTATGCTTGGTTTTCTTCAGGGATACGTATCTTGAAGTGGCGGTGGCGAGCAAGGCGCCGCACGTAAGGAGTACTGGAGGGAGCAGTCAATAGCACAGGTAGTAGCAAACAGCCCCAGGGCTGGCAACGCTTTACAACAGAAGGTGAAGTCTCATGCTCAGTCGCGACCTTGAAGTGACCCTTAATCTGGCCTTTCGTGATGCGCGCGCCAAGCGTCATGAATTCATGACGGTTGAACACCTGCTGTTGGCCCTGCTCGACAACGAGTCCGCCGCCAAGGTTCTCAAGGCCTGCGGAGCGGATGTCGTCAGCCTGCGTCGGGACCTGACACATTTTGTCGATGAAACCACCCCCCTGATTCCCAGTGCCGAGGGCGAACGCGAAACCCAGCCGACTCTGGGCTTCCAGCGCGTACTCCAGCGCGCCGTTTTCCATGTGCAGTCTTCCGGCAAGAAGGAAGTGACCGGCGCCAACGTGCTGGTGGCCATTTTCTCCGAGCAGGAATCGCAGGCGGTCTACTTCCTCAAGAAGCAGTCCATCGCCCGTATCGACGTGGTCAACTACATCTCCCATGGCATCTCCAAGGTGCACGACGACAGCCCCGGCGCCGTCGACCAGCCACAGGAGCAGAGCCAGGACGAAGAAGGCAGCAGCGAAGCCACGCCCAAGAGTGCCCTGGAAGCCTACGCCTCCAACCTCAACGAGCTGGCCCGCGCCGGCAAGATCGACCCGCTCGTGGGCCGTGACGAGGAAGTGGAGCGCGCGGTGCAGATACTCTGCCGTCGCCGCAAGAACAACCCGCTGCTGGTGGGCGAGCCCGGCGTGGGCAAGACCGCTATCGCCGAGGGCCTGGCCTGGCTGATCATTGAAAAGAAAGTCCCGGATGCCATTGCCAGCTCCGTGGTCTATTCGCTCGACCTGGGTTCGCTGCTGGCCGGCACCAAGTACCGTGGCGACTTTGAAAAGCGCTTCAAGGCCCTGCTGGGTGAGCTGGCCCGGCACGAAAACGCCATTCTCTTTATTGACGAGATCCACACCATCATCGGTGCTGGCGCTGCCAGTGGTGGCGTCATGGATGCCTCCAACCTGATCAAGCCGGTGCTGGCCAACGGCACGCTCAAGTGCATGGGCTCCACCACCTACCAGGAATACCGGGGCATCTTCGAGAAAGACCGGGCGCTGTCACGCCGCTTCCAGAAGATCGATGTGAAGGAACCGACGGTGGAGGAGACCTACCAGATTCTCAAGGGCCTGAAGAGCCGCTTCGAGGATCACCATGGCGTCAAGTATGCCGACAAGGCCTTGCAGACGGCGGCCGAGCTGGCGGAGCGCTACATCAACGAGCGCTTTCTGCCGGACAAGGCCATCGACGTGATCGACGAGGCCGGCGCTTACCAGCGCCTGCAGGACCCGTCCAGGCGCAAATCCATCATCGGCGTGTCCGAGATTGAAGAAATTGTGGCCAAGATTGCGCGCATACCGCCCAAGTCGGTGTCGGCCAACGACAAGGAGTCGCTGCGCAATCTTGAGCGTGACCTGAAGATGACCGTGTTCGGCCAGAATGAGGCCATTGAAGCGCTGTCGGCCGCCATCAAGCTTTCCCGTGCCGGTCTCAAGGCACCCGAAAAGCCCATTGGCTGCTTCATGTTCTCCGGCCCCACCGGGGTCGGCAAGACCGAGGTAACGCGCCAGCTGGCCAAGGTGCTGGGTATCGAGCTGATCCGCTTCGACATGTCCGAGTACATGGAGCGGCATACTGTTTCGCGCCTGATCGGTGCGCCTCCCGGCTATGTCGGCTATGACCAGGGTGGCTTGCTCACCGAGGCCATAACCAAGCACCCACACTCGGTACTGTTGCTGGACGAAGTGGAAAAGGCCCACCCGGAGGTGTTCAACCTGCTTTTGCAGGTCATGGACCACGGCACCCTGACCGACAATAACGGTCGTCAGGCCGACTTCCGCAACGTGATCCTGGTGATGACAACCAATGCCGGAGCTGAGCTGGTCAGCCGTGCGTCGATTGGTTTTACCACCCAGGACCATTCCACGGATGCCATGGAGGTCATGAAGAAGATGTTCGCGCCGGAGTTCCGGAACCGCCTCGACGCCATCATCCAGTTCAAGCCGCTGGACCCGATGGTGATCGCCAACGTGGTGGACAAATTCCTGGTGGAGTTGCAGGCCCAGCTCGACGACAAGCACGTGGTGCTCGATGTGGATACCGACGCCCGTACCTGGCTGGCCGAGCATGGCTACGACAAGCAGATGGGCGCGCGCCCGATGGCCCGCGTGATACAGGAGGAAATCAAGAAGCCGCTGGCCGAGAAAATCCTGTTTGGCGAGTTGGCCGAGCATGGTGGCCATGTCCACATTACGGTGGAGGAGGGCAAGCTGTCCTTGCAGGTGGAAGAGCCGGAGGCCACACCCGCCTGATGCGCTGCATGTGAATTGCGGCATATAATGGTGCACTGGCAAAGGCCCCGATTTTCGGGGCCTTTGTTTATCAATGACTCAGGACAAGTAACCGCTGATGCCCGTTGTTGCCAAGGAAGTGCCCGTTGCTACCCTCAAGACCCTGCCTGCGCGGGACATACGGTCGTTGGCGTGGGATGGTGACGTGCTGGTGGACTGGGCCGCCGGTGAAATCCGCTATCAGCTCGACGGCAGTGTCGGCAAGCGCCTGTGGGTCGTCACCTATATGTTTGACGCCGCGCAGGTATCGCCCAGCGGCGAGTTTTCGGTCATTTTTACCCGTCTTGGCACCAAGGGGCTGGTGCTGCAGCGGGGCCGCATCATTCGCGAAATCAACCGCAGTTACTATTGTGCCGGGCATTTTGAATATCCCCTGGCCCTGTTCCAGTTGCCCGACGGGCGCGAGGTCATGGCGCATTGCCCTGAGGCCTACAACCGCCTTGAAATTGATGATCTCGCCAGCGGCGAACGCCTGACCGCCAGCCTGACCCGCAACCCGGCGGACTATTTTCCCTCGCGCCTCGCCGCTTCCTCAGACGGGCGCTGGCTGCTCAGCGCTGGCTGGGTCTGGCACCCGCTGGATGTGGCAGCTGTATTCAACGTCGCCGCCGCGCTGGAAAATCCCGCCAGTCTCGACGGTCAGCGCCTGGGCATAGATGCCTGGGCCGAAGAAAGCAGCGCTGTTTTCATCGATAACCAGCATCTGCTGGTGGCGTTGGAAGGCATTGATTACGAGGCAGAGCTGGAAGACCGGGAAATCGGTGAGTACGGTGAGTTCCGCCTGTTTGACTTGCGCACGCCGGAAACCCCGCGCATCACTTTCCCGCAGGCGCCCGTGGGCACCATGATGGCGTTGGGGGAAAACCATGTGCTGGGCCTGTACGGCCACCCCCGTCTTTTTGACATTCATACGGGAGAAGTTTTGCAGGAGTGGCCGCACATAAAATGTGGCCGCCAGTTCAGCAGCCTGCCCAATGACGACATTCCGCCCATTGCGCTCGATACCCTCAACCGGCGTTGCGCCATTTTTTGTGACGAGACCATCCACATCTTGCAGTTTGCCGGCGGCTGAACGCTAGTAGCAAATGCCTTGCTGTGGCGCTGCTTCCCGGCCTGGATGCCGGGCAGATGCGCCATGCTGATCGAGCTGCGGCCAGTCCGGTGCTGGAGGCCGCCGCCCTCGACAGCCTCAGCTGAGCTGCATGCTGACGTAGAAGCCTGCCCCCGGACCAGCGTCCACCACCAGTTCCCCGCCCAGCTGTCTGGCGAGGCTGCTGGCGAGGCGCAGGCCCATGGAGCCTGATTTCACAAGATCAAAGCCCTCCGGCATGCCGATACCGTCGTCCCGCACATTCAGCAGCAGCTTGTCGCCGACGGGGCTTACCGACACGGTGATGCAGCCGCTGGCACCTTGTGGATAGCCGTGTTTGAGGCTGTTGGAGATCAGTTCGTTTACCAATAAGCCCAGGGGAATGGCCGAGTCCAGGCCGATCTGCACATCGGCAATAGCGGTTTCGATATTGATATGGCGGGCATTGCCGGCATTGGCCCCCTTGATTTGCAGGAGCAGGTCTTTCAGGTAATCCTCCAGCGAAATGCTGGCGAGGCTGCCGGAGCGATACAGCTTTTCATGCACCAGCGCCATGGCGCGTACCCGCGCTGCAGTGTTTTGCAGGGCGGCCTTGGCTGCCCCCTCATGCAGGCCATAGCCTTCGAGGTTCAGGAGGCTGTAAATCACCTGGAGATTGTTTTTGACCCGGTGATAGACCTCCTTCAGCAAGGTTTCCTGCTCACGCAATGCAAGGCTCAGCCGGCGCTCACTTTCAGCAAGCTGATGAGTGCGGGCCTCCACCTCCTCTTCAATATTGTGTGTAAAGCCGCTCATCGCCAGCAGCAGCATTTGCAACACACCGATGAACAGCAGGCCGGCTGCCAGCACCAGCCAGGACACCAGGGTATTTTTACCCGCCAGGAAGGTATCGCTGGCCGCAATATGCAAGAGCCAGTGACGGTCACCCAGATGCAGGGTTTGCTGCATGGTCAGGCCAGGCTGATTGCTGCCGTGTCCTTCACCCCTGTAAAGCGGGCTGGGATGTTGGGGGTCGGTCACGTCGTCTATCGTCACCACGATACTCTTGCCCAGGCTTTCGGGAATGGCGTGGCCGATCACGGTTTCTATGTCGAAAACCCCCATCACGACACCCTGAAAATGTTGCGGCTCACCGGCGGCATTGGGCGGGTAAATGGGCGACATGACCAGCAGGCCATCGCGCCGGGTCGTGATCAGGGTGAAGCGCTCTGTCACAACGGTCTGGTGGCTGTCGCGAGCCTTGGTCAGGGCGCGCAGGCGTATGTTGCTGGAGCCCAGGTCGAAGCCCTGGATGTCGCGGTAGGGTTTCAGCGGTTCGATGTAAAAAATGGGGTAGTAGACGGGGCGCTGCAGCGCCACCTGCAGGCCGCCATCAGGCGTGCCCTGTTTGATGGCAAAGTCTCCGAAGCCCATTGTCCGGGCCTGGCGCTCAAAGGCACTGCGCTCGGTGCCGCTGACCTGGGGCACCAGTTCCATTGCCATGATGCCGGGGTACTGGGCCCTCAGCTCGCCCGTAAAGTTGGCGTAGGCGGCGGGGGATACGTCAGTGCTGCTTTCAAAAAAACGACGCACGGAGTCCACGGCGCTCTGGTAAGCGCCAAGATCCTGCTGCAGGTTTTCAACCACGGGCCTGGCCTGGGCGCGAAAGGCACTCTCAAGCCGCTGGTTCTCCCAGTTGCTGGCCTGGATGAAGAGCATGACCACCAGGGCCAGCATGGTCAGGCTGGGGGCGATGACGGTGATCAGGCGGGAGCGTCGCTTGTCTCGCCTCATCTGCTCCAGCACCAGGAACTGGGGCGCACAGAGGATGACGCCGATGCTGTCGCCTACCCACCAGGTCCACCAGCTGTAGGGCAAGCCGCCATTGCTGATTTTACCCAGCAGCAGCAGGGAAAAGCTGCCTATCGAGCTGGCGATCAGGCAGGCCAGTGGCCCGCCCAGCAGCAGCATGACCACGATCCGGCGGGCATCGCGCAGCAGTCTGGCTTCGGGCACCACGTACTGCACCAGCAGCAGGCCCACCAGCGCCTGCAGGGTTGAGCCGGCGGCAATGACGGCTGCCAGCTCCACGTCGTTGACGTCGATGCCCCCAGGGGTCGCCAGTCCGGCAAGAATATTCAGGCAGAAAGAGCCGAGGAACACGCCCGGCCAGACACCAGCTCCCCACACCAGCATGGCGGCCAGGGCGATGCCGGCCGGCGGAAAAACGGCTGTGACATAGCCCGGTGGTGTCGCCAGCTTGAGCGCCAGCCAGCCGCTGCTTACGTTGATAAAGGCCAGGAACAAGACGTGCCGGAATGAAAAGCGGTAAAGACCCAACTGCTTCAGCGTCACCACCAGGCTGGTGGGGTGCGCGGGCAACTTCATGCCGGCCAGTTTCATGAGAGGGGCAGGGTGACTTCAAAGCAGGCCCCTTGCGCGACCTCGCTGCAAGATACCTCGCCACCGACACCGCGCAGCAGTTGCCGCGTCAGGTAGAGGCCCAGGCCCAGGCCCGGCGTGCCGGATTGTTCGTTACGATAATACTTTTCAAAAATACACTCACGCTCAGCTGGCGGCACACCGGGACCACTGTCGCTGATTTTCCAGCACATGGATTTGCTGCGCTCACGGTAAAGAATATCGATATGGATGGGGCTGCCCATCGGTGCAAACTTGAAGGCGTTATCGAGCAGGTTGCACAGGGCAAATTGCAGCAGCTCCGGGAAGGCGCGGACCTGTATCTGCGCCCGTGCCGACTGCAGTTGGACCTGCTGTTGCTGCCGGGCTGGAAACTGCTCAATCAGGCTGCGGGTCAGGCCCAGTACGTCAACAATCAGTGGTTCGCCGCGCTGGTCCGCGCTGTGATCACGGCGTGAGGCCAGCTGTACCAGGTAGTCCGCGCGCCGGATGGACTCGGCGATGCGCTGGTAGCGGCGGTCACGGTCAGGCGAGCTCACGGCCTCGTCAAGGATGCGCAGGGACTCGGCGGCAGCATTGATGGTGGCCAGCGGAGTGCGGATCTCATAGGTCAGCAGGGTCAGCAACTGGTCCTGCTCTGCAATCAGCTTCTCGCGAGTCTCGCGCAGGTGTCGCTCCATACCTGACTTGTACATGGCCACCTCGATGCTGGCTGCTACCTCATGCAACTGGTAGGGCTTGGTAAGGAAGCCATAGGGCATGGATTGGGCGGCGCGGCGCACTGTGTCGGCGTCGCTATAGGCTGTGAGGTAGATGACGGGAATACCGATATCGGCTATATGCCGACCGGCCTCAATGCCGTCCATGGGGCCGTTGATCTTGATGTCCATCAGCACAAGGTCGGGCCGTTGGTCATGGGTCAGGATGAGGGCGTCACGGGCGTTGTCTGCCGTGGCCAGCACCTCATAGCCCATCTTGCTCAGGCCTTGTTGCAGGTCGAGGGCAACGATTTGTTCATCTTCAACGACCAGTAGCCGCGTCATGGAGCATTACCGTCCGGTTGAGGATGCCATGCAGGGCCAACTACAGATTCAGCGGGGAAATTCATGGCGGCGGGCGTAGTGGAATTAGTGCCTAGTATAGGCTTTGACGATCACTTTTTCAGGGACCTGGTGGTAGGGGCTGAAAGATTTGTGCTGCTGGAGGGGGTGCCAGTGGGTGATTCCATCTCCTGACCCCGGGCGCGTTCCAGGCGCACTCCGGACTACCCCAATCCTGGGGGCAACAAAAAAGCCGCTCGGGGCGGCTTTCTGGCATGGAGCGGCGCCGCTGCTTAACGGACGCGGTAAGTGATACGGCCCTTGCTAAGGTCGTAGGGTGTCATTTCCACCTTGACCTGATCGCCGGTAAGAATGCGGATATAGTGCTTGCGCATCTTCCCGGAGATATGGGCGATAACCACGTGGCCGTTTTCCAGCTGAACGCGGAACATGGTGTTAGGCAGGGTTTCGACAACCACCCCATCCATCTCAATCTGGTCTTCTTTCGACATGCAGCGGCATTCCTCGCTGGTAACAAAGCCGGCGCATTCTGCCTTAAATCGGCGGGATAGAAAAGCCTTATTACCGTATTGCCAAGAGGAGAGGGCTAGCGTGCGGCCAGCCACTCGTTATTGATGAGCAGTTCGATGGGGCGATAGGCAATCTTGTAGCTCATTTTCTGGCAGTTCTTGATCCAGTAACCCAGGTAGAGGCTGGGCAGCTGCATGCGCCGGGTTTCTTCGATCTGCCAGAGAATGGCGAAGGCGCCCAGGCTGCGCCGGGACTCGCTCGGGTCGTAAAACGTGTAAACCGCCGACAGGCCGTTGTCGAGCCGGTCGCAGACGGCCACGGCCAGCAGACGCTTCTCGGCGTTGCGGAACTCCAGGAACAGGGTTTCACCCCATTCGGCGGTCAGGAAGGAGCTGTACTGGTCTACCGAGGGCGGGTACATGTCGCCGTCGCTGTGGCGGGAGTTGATGTATTCGGCATAGAGGGCATAGTGCTCTTCCCGGAAGTCAGACACCGTTACGCTGACGCTCAGGTCCTGATTGCGCCGCCAGATCCTGGCCTGCTGCCGGCTGGGCTGGAACTGGCGCACCGGAATGCGCACGGGCACGCAGGCCTGGCAGCCTTCGCAGTGGGGGCGATAGACATAGTTGCCACTGCGACGAAAGCCGAGGTCTGACAGCTCGGTATACATGGCCCGGTTCATCCGGCTCTTGGGGTCGGCAAACAGGGTGATGGCTTCCTCGCCCTGCAGGTAGCTGCAAGGGTGAGCGGTGGTACTGAAGAATTTCAGCCCCGATGCGGCCGTCATCAGAGTTCTCCGCGTCTTCTTTTCATGTCAGTTTATAGCATAGATAAGTCAATCATTTGAATGATTGATAGTCTGACAGCCGGTATTTCAGAGCGACCTTCAGCGCTTTCATGCCAGATAGTTGCTTGTCAGGGTAGCTGTGCAATGGCTGACCAGTCGGGCGCTGGCTGGTCGCGATACTGTTTGAGGATTTGCATGAATTCCGCCCGGCTGATGAGTCCGGCCCCCAGGCTCATCAGGTGCGGGTTTTCAAGCTGGCAGTCCACTATCGGGAAGCCCCAGCCACGGGTCAGCTCCATGAGCTTTGTAAAGGCCACCTTGGAGGCATCGGTGGCGCGGCTGAACATGGACTCGCCAAAGAACAGCCGGCCCAGGTTGAGCCCGTAGAGGCCACCGACCAGATTGCCCTCATGGTCCCAGGTTTCGATGGAGTGGGCGATGCCGCGCTCGTGCAAGACCGTGTATTGCCCGATCAGCTGCTCATTGATCCAGGTGCCGTCGGCGTAGGCGCGGGTGCCGGCACACTCGTGTATGACGGTGTTGAAACAGTGGTCAACCGTGACGCGATAGCGCCCCTGGCGCAGGCACTTGGCGAGGCTGCGCGACGGGACGAAAGTGGCCGGGTCGATGACGCAGCGGGGCTCTGGCGACCACCACAGAATGGGGTCGCCGGGGTTATACCAGGGGAAAATGCCGTTGCGATAAGCGGCGAGCAGGCGCTCGGGGCGCAGGTCGCCACCAACGGCCAGCAGGCCGGCGGGGTCTTCCAGCGCATCGTCGACCGGCGGGAAATCCAGCCGGTCGGGATGTAGCCGATACAGGCGTGGCAGCTCAGTTCCCCGTGTCGAGGTAGGATTCTGCATCCAGCGCGGCCATGCAGCCGGAGCCGGCGGAGGTGATGGCCTGGCGGTACACATGGTCGGCCACGTCGCCGGCGGCAAAGACGCCGGGGATGTTGGTGGCGGTGGCGTCGCCCTGGGAGCCGCCCTTGACCAGTACATAACCATTCTTCATGTGCAGCTGGCCTTCAAAAATGGCGGTATTGGGCTTGTGGCCGATGGCGATGAAAACGCCGGCGACGGCGACTTCGCGGGTCTGGCCATCGTTGCTGCGCAGGCGGACGCCGGTCACGCCGGAGTCGTCGCCGAGCACTTCGTCCAGGTTGTGGTTCCAGATGATGCTGATCTTGCCGGCCTTTTCCTTTTCAAACAGGTGGTCCTGCAGGATCTTCTCGGAGCGCACCTTGTCACGGCGATGCACCAGGGTAACGTGCGCGGCGATATTGGACAGGTAGAGGGCCTCTTCCACGGCGGTATTGCCGCCGCCGACCACCATCACATTCTGGCCCTTGTAGAAAAAACCGTCGCAGGTGGCGCAGCCGCTTACACCACGACCCATGAAGGCCTGCTCGGACTCCAGGCCAAGGTATTGGGCAGATGCACCGGTAGCCACAATAAGGGCGTCGCAGCTGTACTCGCCGCTGTCACCCTTGAGCAGGAAGGGGCGGGTCTTGAGGTCGACCTCGTTGATATGGTCGAACAGCACCTCGGTGCCAAAGCGTTCGGCATGACGCTGCATGCGCTCCATCAGCACCGGCCCGGTAAGGCCTTCGACATCACCAGGCCAGTTGTCCACCTCGGTGGTGGTCGTAAGCTGGCCGCCGGACTGCATGCCGGTAATGACCACGGGCTTGAGATTGGCGCGGGCCGCATAAACGGCAGCGGAGTAGCCGGCGGGGCCGGAGCCCAGGATCAGCAGGCGGTGGTGTTTGACGGCAGACATGAAAAACTCCTCGACATTAAGCAGGCGACAAAGCGCCACATACGGCAAGATTATACTGAGGCCGGCGCCGGATAGATGGGGTTGCTAGAATAAAAAGACAAGCTTCTGTTTTTCTGGCAGCGCAGCCCACAGGTGATCTTGATGGATATCGGAATTCCGCTTGAACGCAAGCCCCGCGAGGGGCGGGTGGTATTGACGCCGGAGGCCTGTGCCGAGTTGGTGGCGGCCGGGCACACGGTCAGGGTAGAGCATGATGCCGGACGGCAAAGCGGTTATGCGGATCGCGACTATCTGAAATCAGGATGTATTATTTCTTTAAATAACAATGAATTATATGAACAATCTAAAATAATTGTTAAAGTAAAAGAGCCTATTGCTCCCGACCTTGAACGCCTGCAAGGCCATCATGTCCTGTTCTGTTTCCTGCATCTGGCGCCTGCGCCAAGGCTGCAGGCGGCCCTGCTGGAAAAGCGCCTGACGGCGCTGGCCTTTGAAACCCTGAGCCAGAACGGGCGGCTGCCCCTGCTGGCGCCCATGAGTGCCATTGCCGGCCGGCTGGGCGTGCAGCTGGGCATGCACTACCTGGAGCAGGCGCAGGGTGGGGCAGGGGTATTGCTGGGCGGCGTGGCTGGCACGCCACCGGGCCGGGTGCTGGTGCTGGGTGCCGGGGTTGCCGGCAGTCATGCGGCCATCATGGCGACAGCCCTGGGGGCGGAGGTATGGGTCTACGACCACTCGCCGCAGGCGCTGGCACGCTTGCAGGGCGAATGCCCTGCCATACGCCTGCTTGCCAGCGCCGAGCTGCTGGAGGAGGCCCTGACCGGGACTGACCTGGTGATAGGTGCGGTGCTGATGCCGGGCGCCGCCGCTCCCCGGCTGCTGACCAGAGCCATGCTCCGCTTGTTGCCTGAGGAGCGCGTACTGGTGGATATTTCCATTGATCAGGGCGGCTGTATCGAGGGCATATGGGCTACTGACTGGAACAAGCCTGCCTATGCGGAAGATGGGCATGTTTTTGTCGCCGTGAGCAATCTGCCGGGTGCGGTGCCACGCACTTCCACCCAGGCCCTGTCGCGGGAGGTGTTGCCCTGGGTGCAGGAACTGGCTGCCGGCCACCTGGACAGCAACCCGGTGCTGCAATCGGCGCTGGCCCTGCGTGATGGAAAGATTGTTGCGCCCGAGTTGAAAGAGCGGCAGGCTTCGTGAAATTCCTGCTATCTCCAGGCTCTCAGTTACCAATGCCATTAAAACGCCTGCGTAACGGCATGGCATAATGGCGGTCAGTCGTTACAATACTGACCTTCATTCTTTGAGACCGCCCTGTGAGCAAGATGGCCAAGCTGGAAGTGGACGGTGGCGAGACCCCGCGCCGGGGTATCAGGGAAATCAAGACCCTGATCTGGGTAGCGCTGGGCCTTTATTTGCTGGTGGCCTTGTTTACCTATGCCGCGAGTGATTCGAGTTGGTCGCACGTGACCGGCGAGCCCGTCGTCAATGGTGGCGGCACCGTAGGCGCCTGGGTGGCCGACGCGCTGCAAACCCTGCTGGGCAAGATGGGTTTCCTGCTGCCGGCGTTCTGCTTCCTGCAAGTATTCCAGGTCTGGCGTAACGAGCGCCCGGTGCTGGGCTGGTACTGGCAGTGGCTGGCCTTTGTGTTGACCCTGGGCGCTGGTGCGGCCCTGCTCAGCCTGCGTTTTCCAGCGCCTGCCGGCAATCCGGATGCCCCGCTGGGCGGTGTGCTGGGTCTGGACATGGCGACCACCATGCAGGCCAGCTTTGGCCAGGCCGGCAGTACGGTGCTGCTGACGGCCATTTTCCTCATCACCATCACGCTGGCGACCGGCATGTCCTGGGTTGGTATCATGGACATGGTTGGCCGGCAGCTGTGGGAACTGGGCGAGCGTACATTCGGCGGGGTGTCCAGTGCCATTGGTTCGCGCTGGCAGGGTATGCAGGAAAAGCGCGCCCTCAAGCAGGAGTTCATGGCGGCCGAGCCGCAGTTCAAGCTGGATATTTCCAATCGCAAGGTAAAGGCACAGATTGCCCCTCGCACCGAGCCCAGTATCCCGGCTTTTGATGATATTCCCCACGGCGCCCCGGTGGCCGAGTTCGAAGAGCCGTTGCGACCCGTGGTGGTAGCGCCCAGGCCCTTCAAGAAGCCGGCAGAGCGCCCGCCGGTTGAAATTACCCCCTTTATCGATGAGCCCAAGCCCAGCAAGCGTGTGCAGCAGGAAAAGCAGCACACCCTGTTTGATACGGTACCGGGCGCGGGCGACTTGCCTTCGCTGGCGCTGCTGGACCCACCCGATAGCAACCGCAAGCGCGGCTATAGCGTGGAGGCCCTGGAAGGCTTGTCGCGCCTGCTGGAATTGAAGCTGCGCGAGTTCAATATCGAAGCGCAGGTGGTGGCAGTGCATCCCGGCCCGGTCATTACCCGCTTTGAAATACAGCCGGCGCCCGGTGTGAAGGTGGCGCGTATCACCAATGTGTCCAAGGATCTGGCGCGCTCCATGGCCATGATCTCGGTGCGCGTGGTGGAAGTCATTCCCGGCAAGTCGGTGGTGGGCATCGAGGTGCCCAATGAAGACCGCGAAATCGTGCGCCTGTCGGAAGTGCTCTCGTCCACCGAATACGACAGCAAGGAGTCACCGCTGACCATGGCGCTCGGCAAGGATATCGCCGGCCGGCCCATGGTGGCTGACCTTGCGCGCATGCCGCACCTGCTGGTGGCCGGCACCACCGGTTCCGGCAAGTCGGTGGGCGTCAATGCCATGCTCATCAGCATCCTGTACAAGGCGCGGCCCGAAGACGTGCGCCTGATCATGATCGACCCCAAGATGCTGGAGCTTTCCGTTTACGACAAGATTCCGCACCTGTTGACGCCCGTCGTGACCGACATGAAGGACGCCGCCAACGCCCTGCGCTGGTGTGTGGGCGAGATGGAGCGGCGCTACAAGCTGATGGCCGCCATGGGCGTGCGTAACCTCGCCGGCTTCAACAAGAAGGTGACGGACGCCGCGCGCGCTGGCGAGCCGATTCCTGATCCGCTCTGGCGTATGCAGGATACCGCCTTGCAGGAAGAAGCGCCGATGTTGCAGAAGCTGCCCTTCGTGGTGGTGGTGATCGACGAATTTGCCGACATGATGATGGTGGTGGGCAAGAAGGTCGAAGAGCTGATCGCCCGTATCGCGCAGAAGGCGCGTGCCGCCGGCATCCATCTTATCCTGGCTACACAACGCCCCTCGGTTGATGTGATCACCGGCCTGATCAAGGCCAATATTCCCACCCGTATTGCGTTCCAGGTATCGAGCAAGATTGACTCCCGTACCATTCTTGATCAGGGCGGGGCCGACCAGTTGCTGGGCCATGGCGACATGCTCTACCTGCCGCCCGGCACGAGCCTGCCGGAGCGTGTGCACGGCGCCTTTGTCAGCGATGAGGAAGTGCATCGTGTCTGCAACGACTGGCGTAGCCGGGGCGAGCCGGACTATATCGACGATATTCTGGAAGGCACGCTGGAAGTCACCGACAACGGCAAGGGCGGCGGCAATTTTGGCGGCTTTGACGATGTGGGCGGCGACCCCGAGCAGGACCCGCTCTACGACGAGGCCGTGCAGTTCGTCATGGAAACACGGCGGCCCTCGATTTCCTTTGTGCAGCGCAAATTCAAGATCGGCTATAACCGTGCCGCCCGCCTCGTCGAGGCCATGGAGCATGCCGGTCTTGTGTCGGCCATGCAGGGCAACGGCCAGCGCGATGTGATCGTGCCCGGCCGCGAATAGGCCGGTCTCCAACAATGGGAATTATTATGTTACGTCGTCTGGTTTTGCTGGCTGCTTTGGCAACTGGCAGCCTAGCCCACGCTGATAGCGGCGCGGCGCATCTCAATGCCCTTTTGCAGAGCGTGTCCAGCCTGCAAGCCCAATTCAGCCAGCAGTCTTACGACCCCAAGGGCAAGGCCACGCAAACCCTGAGCGGGGAAATGAAGGTCAAGCGCCCCGGCTTTTTCCGTTGGGAAACCCAGTCGCCCTCGAAACAGCTGATCGTCGCCAATGGCAGCGTGGTCTGGGTTTATGACCCTGAACTGGAGCAGGCCACCAAACAGAAAATGGACAAGCAGGTCGGCAATACGCCAGCCTTGCTGCTCTCTGGTGACAGTAAACAACTGGACGCCGCCTTCAGCGTCAGCGAAGACGCCAGCAGTGCCGGAGACTCGGTATTTACCCTGAAGCCGCGTGACAAGGACGCGCTGTTCGATACCCTGCGTGTCAGTTTCCACGGGCATGATCTATCAGGTATGAGCTTGCTGGATAACCTTGGGCAGAAGACGGAAATCCATTTTGACAAGGTCAAGCTGAATCCCTCGCTGTCGGCCGCCACTTTTGAGTTCAGCCCGCCGACGGGCACCGATGTCATCGACGAAATGAAATGAACCAGGGCAGCTACCAGCCGCTGGCCGCGCGTATGCGCCCCCGGCAGCTCAGCGAGTACAGCGGGCAGCAGCATTTGCTGGCGCCGGGCAAGCCCCTGCGCGAGGCCATCGAAGGTGGCAACCTGCACTCCATGATTTTGTGGGGGCCGCCAGGGGTGGGCAAGACCACGCTGGCGCGGCTGATGGCTGGGGCCTGCGACGCGCATTTCATTGCCATTTCCGCCGTGCTCTCTGGCGTGAAGGAGATTCGCGCCAGCATCGAGGAGGCGCAGCAACAGAAACAGTTCAGCCGCAAGACCGTGCTCTTCGTGGACGAAGTGCACCGCTTCAACAAATCGCAGCAGGACGCGTTTTTACCCTACGTGGAAGATGGCACCGTGATTTTTATCGGCGCCACTACGGAAAACCCGTCTTTTGAACTGAACAACGCCTTGCTCTCCCGCGCCCGCGTTTATGTGCTGCGTGCTCTGGAAGAGGCCGACCTGCTGGAGCTTTTGCAGCGGGCTTTGCAAGACAAGCGCGGGCTTGCCGACCGGGGCTTGCAGGTTGGCGCTGATGCCTTGCAGTTGATTGCCCGCGCAGCGGATGGCGATGCCCGCAAGGCCCTGAACGTGCTGGAAATCGCCGCCGATCTGGCGCAGCCGGGCCCGGCGGGGCAGGTGGTGAACGAAACGGTGATCAGCGAAGCGCTGATGGGCAATACCCGCCGTTTCGACAAACAGGGCGAGTATTTTTACGACCAGATTTCCGCCCTGCACAAGGCCGTGCGCGGCTCCAGTCCCGATGGCGCCCTGTACTGGCTTTGCCGTATGCTGGACGGCGGCTGTGATCCCCTGTATATCGCCAGACGTATGGTGCGCATGGCCTCGGAAGACATCGGCAATGCCGACCCTCGCGCCCTGGAGCTCTGCCTGAACGCCTGGGATGTGCAGGAACGGCTGGGCTCGCCGGAAGGGGAACTGGCCATCGCCCAGGCCGTGGCCTATCTGGCGGCAGCGCCGAAGAGCAATGCGGTGTATACGGCCTATAATGCCATGCGCAAGCTGGTGCGGGAGTCGGGCACGCTGGAAGTGCCCTTGCATTTGCGTAATGCGCCGACGAAATTGATGAAATCGCTGGATTATGGCGCCGAGTATAAATACGCACATGATTTTCCCGATGCCTACGCGGCGGGGGAAAATTACCTGCCCGAGGCGCTGAAGAACTTGCAGGTATATGAGCCCGCGCCGCGCGGGCTGGAAATAAAGATCGGGGAAAAGCTGCGGCTGCTCAGGGAAAAAGACAGGGCCAGCTCCTGGAAGCGGTATACCTAATTAACTACCCTCTTTTTGGAAGAGGGTTTGATGTAGAGAAAAAGAAATCATGCTCGACGCCAAGCTGTTACGAACCGACCTTAATTTTGTTGCCGAGCGCCTGAAGCTGCGCAATATGGTGCTGGACACCAGCCGCCTGCAAGAGCTGGAAGACCAGCGCAAGCAGTTGCAGGTTGAAACCGAGAGATTGCAGGCCGAGCGCAACTCCGGTTCCAAGCGTATTGGCCAGGCCAAGGCCAGGGGCGAGGATGTGGCGCTGGTGATGGCCGAAATGAATGCCATCGGCGACAGCCTGAAAGCCGTGCAGGCCCAACTGGAAGCCCTACAGGGCGAGGTGCAGCAGGAATACCTGAAAATACCCAATCTGCCGCATGAATCCGTGCCAGCCGGCAAGGGCGAAGACGACAATATAGAATTGCGCCGCTGGGGTCAGCCCAAAGAATTCAGCTTTACGCCCAAAGACCATGCCGATCTGGGTGAGGCCTTGGGTGGTATAGACTTTGAAACTGCTGTGAAAATCACCGGTAGCCGTTTTTCCGTGCTCAAGGGCGGGCTGGCGCGTATGAATCGCGCCCTGATCCAGTTCATGCTGGATATGCATGGCGCTGAGCATGGTTACCAGGAAGTGTATGTACCTTATCTCGTCAATGCCGAGAGCCTGCGCGGCACCGGCCAGCTGCCCAAGTTCGAGGAAGACCTGTTCAAGCTCAAGGGCGAAAAAGAGCTATACCTGATTCCCACGGCGGAAGTGCCGGTCACCAATATCGTGCGTGACCAGATCGTGGCGGCGGAAGACCTGCCCATGAAATTTGTGGCGCACACGCCCTGTTTCCGCTCCGAGGCGGGTTCCTACGGCAAGGACACACGCGGCCTGATTCGCCAGCACCAGTTTGAAAAAGTGGAAATGGTGCAGTTGGTCAAGCCGGATGAGTCTTATGCCGTGCTGGAAGAACTGACCGGCCATGCCGAAAAAATCCTGCAAAAGCTGGAACTGCCTTACCGCGTAATCGTGCTTTGTGGCGGTGATATGGGCTTTTCGGCCTCCAAGACCTATGACATCGAAGTCTGGCTGCCGGGGCAGGGCAAGTATCGCGAGATTTCCTCCTGCTCGAATTTTGAAGCCTTCCAGGCGCGGCGCATGCAGGCGCGTTTCCGTAACCCGGAAACCGGCAAGCCTGAATTGCTGCACACGCTGAATGGCTCGGGTCTGGCTATTGGCCGTACCCTGGTGGCCATCATGGAAAATTATCAGGACGAGCAGGGGCGGATTCATGTGCCCAAGATCTTGCAGGGGTATATGGGCGGGATTGAAGTGATAGGCTAAGGCCAGCACGTAGGATGGGTGGAGCGAAGCGATACCCATCGAAATTACCGCCGGTGTGATGGGTATCGCTTCGCTCCACCCATCCCAGGGCTTGTCGCCTGTAAACCACCGCCAGTTTCACGACCACCACCGTCCCTCACCCCGGCCCTCTCCCGAAGGGAGAGGGAGTAACAACACGGTAGCTTTCATGGATTATTTACCCGCTTTTCTCAATATCCAGGACAAGCCCTGCCTGGTGGTGGGCGGTGGGGATATTGCGCGGCGCAAGGTTTCGTTATTGCTGCGTGCCGGTGCGCGCGTGCATGTGGTTGCACCGGATATTTCATCATCACTGCTGGATTTATTGCAGGAAAAGGGCGCTACCCATCGCCTTGGCCCGTACGAAGCCAGTGATCTCGATGACAAAGCTCTCGTCATTGCCGCCACGGATGATGCCGCTCTGCATCAGCAGATTCACGCCGACTGCGCTGCGCGGCATTTATTGTTGAACGTGGTGGATTCACCCACCCTGTGCAGCTTTATTTTCCCCTCCATCATCGACCGCTCGCCCTTGCTGGTGGCAGTCTCCAGCTCCGGCAAATCGCCCGTACTGGCGCGGCTGCTGCGGGCGCGGCTGGAAAGCACCATTCCGGCGTCCTACGGGCGGCTGGCCGATATCGTCGGTGATTTCCGCGAGACAGCAAAACACGCCCTGCCCGATACCAATGCGCGGCGTGCCTTCTGGGAAAAACACCTGCAAGGGCGTTTTGCCGAATTGATCTACGCCGGGCGGGAGGATGAAGCACGGCATTTTCTGCAAGAGGCTTTTGCCAGCATAAAGAGCGAGGGAAAGCAGGCCGGCGAAGTATATCTGGTGGGAGCGGGGCCGGGTGATCCCGACCTGCTGACATTCCGCGCGCTGCGCCTGATGCAGCAGGCCGATGTAGTGGTGTATGACCGCCTTGTCTCCAAGCCGGTGCTGGATTTATGCCGGCGTGATGCCACCCTGATTTACGTGGGCAAGGCGCGCAGTGACCATGCACTGCCGCAGGAAAACATCAACGAATTGCTGGTGCGGCTGGCGCAGGAAGGCAAGCGGGTCTGTCGCCTGAAGGGTGGCGACCCCTTTATTTTTGGTCGTGGCGGAGAGGAAATCGAAGAGCTGGCCGCTGCCGGTATTCCCTTTCAGGTGGTGCCCGGCATTACCGCTGCCAGCGGCTGTGCAGCTTATGCCGGCATTCCGCTGACGCACCGCGATTATGCGCAGTCGGTGCGTTTTGTGACCGGGCATTTAAAAGACGGTGCACCGGAATTGCCCTGGGATGAGCTTATCCACGAGCGGCAGACTCTTGTGCTCTATATGGGGCTGGTGGGGCTGGAGCATATCTGCGAGCAGCTGATTCAGCATGGCATGAGCGCCGATATGCCGGTCGCGCTGGTGTCGCACGGCACCACGCCAGCACAGCGGGTGGTGACGGGCACGCTCTGCGACATCGCCGGCAAGGTAGCGCAAAGCGGTATTCATGCGCCGACCCTGACCATTATCGGGCGGGTGGTCAGCCTGCATGAAACCTTGCAATGGTTTCATCCCACGGCGGACTAATCCGCCGCCATATCGGCAATCGCCGCCAGCAGGCGCGTGAGCAGTTCACGCAGCAGGCGCCCGGCACGTTCGCCGTCCCCCTCAGTCAAGGCCTGCAAAACCACTTCATGCGCCTGCGCGTAGCTCAGCAATTCACCGCCCACATGCAGGGCGGCGATACGGGCGCGCACTTCAAGGTGGAGGGTGTCCCAGGTGTGCAGGAAAAGCCGGTTGCCGGACTGTTCCACGATACGGCGGTGAAAGCGGATGGCTTCCCGCGCATAAACAGCAGCATCACTCGCAACGGCCGCAGTGTGCATTTTTTGCAGCGACTCGTGCAGGTCGGCCAGGGCCTGCGGCGGGCAGGGCACGGCTAGCTGGGCGGCACGCTCCTCCAGCACTGCCCGCATTTCGTAGGCCTCCATCAATTCCCTCGTGTCCGCCTTGCGCACCCGCGTGCCGCGATAGCGTTCGGACTGCACCAGCCCCAAGGCCTCAAGCTCACGCAGGGCCTCGCGCACGGGCGCCTGGCTGACGTTGAACTCGCGCGCCAGGCTCAGCTCGATCAGGCGCTCGCCAGCGGCATAGCTGCCGTCGAGAATGCGGGTGACGATCACATCGCGAATCTTGTCGCGCATGCAACTGCGCTGGATAAGCGCGACCACGGGTACCGGCGTTTCGACACTCATGGCTGGCTTCCTTTTGCGCTGCTGAGGGCAGGAGCGTCCTGCTTGTCCGGCTGCCAGCCACCGCCGAGGGCTTTTACCAGCAAGACGCTGGCGCTCATGCGCCGCACTTCGATAGTGGTGGCAGCCAGCTGCGCCTGCAAGGCGGCATTCTGCGCGACGACGACTTCGAGATAGCTGGCGATGCCGCCTTTGTAGCGGTAATTGGCTTGAATCAGCGCCTGCTGAGCGGCGGTATTGGCGGCGGTTTCGCTTTGGTCTTCCTGCTCCAGTTCGCGCAGGGCTACCAGATTGTCTTCCACTTCCTGCCAGGCAACGAGCACGCTCTGGCGATAGTCGGCGGCGGCCTCGTCATAGGCGCCACGCGCCTGATCGGTGAGGGCCCGGCGGCGGCCACCGTCGAACAGCGTCAGGGCAGCGCTGGGGCCGGCGGACCAGAAGCGGCTGGGTGCGCTGAGCCAGTTGGCGGCGGAGGTGCTTTCAAAGCCCGCTGCCGCGCTCAGGCTGAATGTCGGAAAGAAAGCTACTCGGGCAACGCCGATCTGGGCATTGGCCGCCGCCGCACGGCGTTCGGCGCTGGCAATATCGGGGCGGCGTTCGAGCAGGGAGGAGGGCAGTCCCAGCGCTACGGCCGGTGGCATCGCCTTGAAGTCATCAACCGGCGCCAGCGTGAAAGTGGAAGGCGACTCGCCCACCAGCACAGCGATAGCATGTTCCAGCTGGCTGCGCTGGAGCTGGGTGTCGGCGGCCTGTGTCATGGCGTTTTGCAATTGCAGCTGGGCCTGGGCGACGTCGGCGGCGCTGGCGGCACCGCCGCTATGCAGGTTTTGCGTCAGGGTCAGCGCTTTCTGGTAGGCGGTAACGGTGTCATTCAGCAGGCGCAGGTTGGCATCGGCGCCGCGCAGGGCAAAATAGTCGGTGGCCAGCTCGGCATGGCTGCTCAGGTCCAGCACGCCCAGGTCGGCAGCGCTCGCCGCAGCGAGGGCATTGCTGGCGGCCACTTCGTTGCGCACCCGGCCCCATACGTCCAGCTCGTAGCTGACATCGGCCCCCAGCACATTGTCGCGGTATTCGGGATTAGCGGCGGAGCTGAAAAAGGGCTTGTTGGCAGACACCCGGCCCGGCATGGCCGAGGCATTGGCGGTGACCGTCGGCATATAGTCGGCGCGGCTGGAGCGGGCCGCTGCACGCGCCTGTTGCAGGCGTGCCAGTGCGGCCTTGATGTCCTGGTTGGCAGAACTGACTTTGACTTCCAGCACGTTCAGGCCAGGATCATTGAACTGCTCCCACCAGGGCCCACGCGGCGCTGTGTCAGCCGGTTGCGCAAATTTCCAGTCGTGGCTTTCGCGGAATTCCGGGGGTGCGGCGGCGGTCTCGGGGCGCTGATAGGTCGGCGCCAGTGAGCAGGCACCAAGCGCCAGTACCAGGGGCAGCAGGCAGGCGCTACGGGCGCTCATTTCCTGGCCCCGGTAGTAGCAGCCAGTACTTCTGGCCTGACGCTCAGGCCGGAGGTGATGGAGTCCGGCGGGTTGACGACAATCTGCTGCTCCGGCGTCAGGCCGGCCAGCACTTCGATTTCCTTGCCGAAGTCGCGCCCCGGCGTGATGGTCTGCATGTGCACGCGATTGTCGCTGCCCACCACGGCCACCTGCATACCATCAGAACCAAAGATCAATGTATTGGCCGGCACGCGCAGGGTGTCGGCGTGGCGGGCGAGGGTGAAATGCACCTCCACATAGCCACCCGGCAGCATGGCGCCAGCGCTATTGTCGGCGTCCAGCTGTACCAGCAGGGTATGGGTGGTCGGGTCGATGGCGCTGGCGGTGCTGACCAGCCCTGCCTTGACGATCTGCCCCGGATGTTCGCGCAGCATCAGCTCGGCGGTATCGCCCACCTTCATGTCGCCGGCGTAGCTTTCCGGCACCTGTACATACACGCGCAGATGGCGGGTGGCGGCGATATGAAAGAGTTCCTTGGCGGCGCCGCTGCCGGTGCCTGCATCAATCAGGTCGCCGATGTCGGTATTGCGGGCGGTGATGACGCCATCGACCGGCGCTACAATGCGCTTGAAGCCTTCCAGCTCGCGCAGGCGCTGCAGATTGGCTTGGGCCGAGGCCACTGCCGCCTGCTTGGCAGCAGCGTCACCAGCCTTGTCGTCGTTGTCCTGGGTGGACACTGAATCAGTCGCCAGCAGGCCTTTCCAGCGCTTGGCGGTGAGCTGGGAGAGCTTGTTATTGGCCTCGGCGGTTTGCAGGTCGGCTTCGGCCTGGGCGGTTTGCTGGTCGATTTCCGGGGTATCGATTTCCGCCAGCAGCTGACCGGTCTTGACCGGTGTGCCGATATCCACCAGCCAGCGCTTGAGGTAGCCGCTGGTACGCGCGTAGATCGGCGTTTCGGTAAAGGCCTGCAGGTTGCCGGGCAAAATCAGCTCGTCGCTGCCCACGCCGATACTGGGTTTGACCACCAGCACCGGTAGCACGGAATCGGCCTGGGCCTCGGCGTTGAGCGCCGCCTGTGCCTGCATACGGCTGAAAATGCCCCAGGCGACGAGCAGGATGGCGACGATGGCCAGCACGATGCCAATACGGGTAGCACCGCGCAGCAGATGGGGAGAGGAGGACGGTGCGGACATTTATATCTCCTGGGCGCCGTGACCGGCACGCCGGCCGTGAATCAGACTGAAAACAACCGGCACGAAAAACAGGGTGGCGATCGTGGCAAAGAGCAGGCCGCCGATCACGGCGCGGCCCAGCGGCGCGTTCTGCTCGCCGCCTTCGCCCATGCCGAGCGCCATGGGCACCATGCCGATGATCATGGCCAGTGCAGTCATCAGCACCGGACGGAAGCGGGTAAAGCCGGACTCCATGGCCGCCGCCGTAGCGGTCAGGCCGGCATTCATGCGTTCACGCGCAAAACTGACGATCAGGATGCTGTTCGCGGTAGCCACGCCCATGCACATGATGGCGCCGGTCAGCGCCGGCACGCTCAGGGTGGTGTGGGTCAGGAACAGCATCCAGACGATGCCGGCCAGCGCGCCAGGCAGGGCGGTGATGATGATGAAGGGGTCCAGCCAGGACTGGAAATTCACCACGATCAGCAGGTAGACCAGCACCACCGCCCCCAGCAGACCCCACTCCAGCCCGCTGAAGGAACTGCGCATGGTTTCCACCTGGCCACGGATGGTCACGGTAGAGCTTTTCGGCAGTTGTTTGGCGGTATCGGCGAGAATCTGGCGGATATGGGTGGCGACGGTGCCGAGGTCGGAGTCCTGCACCGAGCCAAAGATGTCGATGGCGGGCTTGACGTTGTAATGGCTGACCACCGCCGGCCCCACGCTGCGGCTGAAGCTGGCGAGATTGGCGAGCATCTGCGGCTGGTTGTTGCCAGGGGTGGTGATGGGCGTGGTGGCCAGGTCCTGCAGGGTCTGCATGCGGTACTGCGGCGTCTGGGTGGCGATATTGTATTGCACGCCGGTCTTGGGATCGGCCCAGAATGCAGGGTTGGTCTGGAAGCTGCCGGACAGCGAAATCAGCAGGTTGGTGGCCACGTCGTGCTGGGTATAGCCCAGCAACTGGGCATCAGTCCGGTTCACATCGACATTGATCTGCGGGTAGTCAAAGGCCTGCTGGATACGCATGTCCACCGCGCCCGGCACCCCGCGCAGGCGGGCCAGCAGCATGTCAGCGTACTTGCGGTTGGCATCGACATTATTGCCGGATATCTGCACATCCAGGGGCGCTGGCAGGCCGAAATTGAGAATCTGGCTGACGATGTCGGCAGGCAGGAAGGAAAAGCTCGTCGAGGGGAACTTGGCCAGCAGGTCCTTGCGCATCTGCCGCACATAGTCCGGCGTGGGCGCATGGCCTGGATTCAAGGTGATGAAGATATCGGCATCACCCGGCCCGATGGGGGCCGAGGTGCTATAGGACAGGTTGATGCCGCTATAGGGCAGGCCAATGATATCCACCAGATTGGCCAGCTCGCTCTTGGGAATGCTGTTGCGGATTTCCGCCTCTATTGCATCGCAAAGGGCGGCAGTTTCCTCGATGCGGGTGCCGGTGCGGGCACGAACATGCAGCTTGATCTGGCCGGCATCCACCGTGGGAAAAAAGTCCTGGCCCAGCCAGGGTACCAGGAGGAAGGACAGCAGCACCACGGCGAGAAAGCCACTGGCAAAGACCTTGCGATGGTGCAGGGCTGCTTCCAGCAGAGCATGGTAGCTGGCGCGGAACTGGCTGAAGCCGCGCTCGAAACCGGCCTGGAAGCGCTGCGCGGCATTGCGGTGCTCGATACCGTCATGTTCCTTGTGCATGTGCAGCCAGTACTTGGCCAGGGTTGGAATCAGGGTACGCGAGAGCACGTAGGAGGCGAGCATGGCAAACACCACGGCCTCGGCCAGAGGCACGAACAGGTAGCGCGCCACGCCCGTGAGCAGGAACATGGGGATAAAGACGATACAGATACAGAGCGTGGACACCAGGGCCGGCACGGCAATCTGCTGGGCGCCATCGAGAATGGCGGGCTCAACCTCCTTGCCGTGCTCCAGATGCCAGTTGATGTTTTCTATGGCTACCGTGGCGTCATCCACGAGGATACCTACGGCCAGCGCGAGGCCGCCCAGGGTCATGATATTGATGGTTTCGCCCAGCCAGGACAGGCAAATGATGGAGGCCAGGATGGAGAGCGGAATGGATACGGTGATGATCAGGGTGCTGCGCCAGGAGCCCAGGAAGAGCAGGATCATGAGGCCGGTGAGGGCGGCGGCGATCAGGCCTTCGCGGATAACGCCGGTCATGGCGGCGCGCACGAACAGCGACTGGTCGCCGAGGGCGTTGACGGTCAGCTCCGGCGGCATGTCGTTGCGTATGCCGGGCAACATGGCCTTGATGCTGTCGATGATGTTCAGGGTGGAGGAGTTGCCGGTCTTGAGCACGCTCATGAGTACGGCGCGATGGCCATCGACACGCACGATATTGGTCTGCGGCGGCGAGCCGTCGCGCACATGGGCCACGTCGCGCACGTAAACCACGCTGCCATTGGCGGCGCGGATGGGAATGTCGTTGAGGGCATCGACCGTGTTGAAGCTGGCGTTGAGCTTGATGAAGTATTCCAGGTCACCGATCTTCTGGGTGCCCGCTGGCAGGATCAGGTTCTGGTTGCCAATGGCGGTGGTTACGTCCTGGCCGGAGAGACCGTAGGCGCGCAGGGCCACGGGGTCAAGGTCAACCTGTATCTGGCGCTGTTTGCCGCCATAGGGGTAGGGCAGGGAGGCGCCGGCCACGGTGGCCAGCTGGGTGCGGATAAAACTGTTGCCCAGGTCAAAAATCTGCGCTTCGGAAAGCTTGCTGCTTGACAGCGCCAGCTGGATTACCGGCACGCTGGAGGCGTTGTAGGCGAGAATGAAGGGTGGCGTGGTGCCGGGCGGCATCTGCCTGAGCAGGGTTTGCGAGACCGAGGTGATCTGTGCCACTGCCAGCTCCTCGTTGACCGTGGGCTGGAAGAAGTACTTGACCACCGCAATGCCGTTCAGCGACTGCGACTCCACGTGCTCGATATCATTGACCGTGGTGGTGGCGGTGCGCTCGGTGAAGGACACGATGCGGTTGGCCATCTCCTCCGGCGGCAGTCCGGAGTAACTCCAGACCACGGCCACCACGGGGATATTGATGTTCGGGAAGATGTCCGTGGGCGTGCGCAGGATGGAGAAGATCCCGAGCAGCACGATGAACAGGGCCATGACGACAAAGGTATAGGGGCGTTGCAGGGCAACTCTGACAATCCACATCTCAGGCTCCCGGACTACTGAATGGGCGGATTATGGATTATCGATAATTTGAAGACAAGCACCTTGTTGCGAATGCAATAAAAAAGGGCGGATTACATTTCGCCGATATTGCTGAAAAGTTATCCACAGGCATTTTGGCGCAGTGTAGTCAGAATTGCCCCTTTAAAGGGCACTCTTATCTGCCGTTGGTGCAATTTGAGCAGGCTTCCGACGATGGTATGTGGTTTGCACAGACATAACTTGATATAAAGTGCGCGCTTTAGCAGGGCGCCGATATGGCGTGCTTTGCCCTGCAACTGACCAGAAGGTCACGGGCTGCGCTTCCTCACAAGGGACTGTTCGGCCAACAGGAATCATTACCCCAGTATGGAATACTGTCATGTCTGAACTGCAGAACGCGGCCATCGGCTACGCCGTGAGCAATGAGAAGGACACGCTCTACGCCCTCCTGAACAACGGTCTGCTACGGGTGCTGCGCCTGCCGGCGCCACTGGAACTGGCCTTTCGCCAGCACTACCGCAAACACTCCACGACCTTGCTGCGCAACGCCATTCTGGGCCTGGTGGCCCTGTACCTGCTTGTGGTGTGGCCGATCTCCCTGTTCAGCAGCGCGCCCCTGATGCCCATCTGGCAGGACTATGCGGTAGTGCCCATAGCGGTGGTGCTGGCCGTGATCTGGACGGCTACGCGCATGCCTGCCATGCAGCAGCACGTGGAGGTCATGCTGGCCGGCAGTCTCTTTGTCTGCCTGTGCGGCACCATCTATTGCTCCATTCTCCTGGACAACCAATACCTGGGGCAGGTGGCGGCCTATGAGACCATCTATGTAATGATGGTGGGCTCTGCCATCCTGCGCGTGCCTACGCGCGTGGCCACCATTGCCGCACTCGCCGCCTGCGTGGTGACGGTTGCCACGGTGGGCACCCATAGCCATGGCACGGGATTCTGGCCGGATATTTTCCTTTATGTGGGCGTGCCGCTGCTGATCTGCGCCGTGGGCGGCTACTTCATGGAGTATGCGGAGCGACGCTCCTTTTTGCAGGAACGTCTGCTGGAAATACAGAACCATCAACTCGACGGGCTCAACAAGCTGGCGCGCATCGACGCGCTGTCAGGCCTGGCCAACCGCCGGCATCTTGATGAGAGCCTGCGCCGAGAGTGGGAACGCGCCCGGCGCGAGCAACATTCGCTGGCCATCGTGTTTATCGATATCGATTATTTCAAACACTATAACGACCACTACGGGCACAGCGCCGGTGACCGCTGCCTGGCGATGATGGGCAGCATTCTCGGCATGGCCCTGCACCGGCCCACTGACCTGGCAGCACGCTATGGTGGTGAGGAGTTCATGTTGGTACTGCCCAATACCGACGCCGACGGCGCCCGACTGGTGGCCGAGCGTATCAGCGCCACGCTGGACGAGATGGCGCTGCCGCACCCTGGCTCGAAGACGGCGGGGCATGTGACGGTCAGCATAGGTATTGCTGCCTGCGTACCACAGCGGGAAAGCGATGCGCGTATCCTGGTTGATTTTGCCGATGCGGCCTTGTATGAGTCGAAGTCGCTGGGGCGGCACCGGATTACAGTGGCAGGGCAGTGTGATGCGGAGAGGAATGCACAGGCCGGGTTTGCTGCGGTTTGAGCATCTGGGGGGTGACAATTATTCTTTTATGGCTCTATAAATCAATTGGGCCGGCCGCTGCTTGAACCAGCAGATATAGTGAAGGTTGAATGCCTTGCTGGCATTTTTGTACGCAACCATTGCCAGCTCGCCAGCCTTCCCTGTGAGCTGTGAGCTGTGAGTGAGTCCAGTCCAGTGAAACATAAAAAGGACTCCATCACCCCGCAGACGCGGGGTGGGAGTGCCTTTGCATGGCTGGTTTGCTGCCACATATCTTCAAGGCTGGCGCCATACTCAGGAATGCAGATACTCAGCATCACTACGCCGGCTAACCCCGGTGACCTTCTCTATAACACTTTCCATTCCCTTCCAGAAATTGATCTTTTCCAGTACCGGATTCAGGAAGCTGGTGATCACGCAGTAATAGGTATTGCGCTCGCCGCTGTGGTGTTTCGCGTGCTCCCTTGCCGATTGCAGGATGCGATGCTTTTGCAAGAAGCGTATCAGGCGCGGAGTCTCTTGCCGGTTGCTGTGCGCCCATTTATGAATCTGGTTGGCATTGATCACCAGGGCCGTAAACAGCAGCACCCAGGGCGTCAGGTGGTGGTCATGCCAGGCGATGGCGATGGCCAGCAGGCCCAGTACCAGCAGGTCGTATGAACTGGCCCACCAACTCTTCTTGATGAAGTCACGCGGGCGGGCGTGGTGCTGGAGGTTTTCGCGTGCAATATTGCCGACCAGGGGCATCTCTGGCCTCGCATAAGCATCTTCCAGCCAGTGCACAAAGCCTGAAACAAAGTCAGCCATGACTACGGTTGCCAGCAATTTCACGATAAACATGATGATTTTCCTGTCGGTGGCGGCGGGGACAGGCGCAGTGTCGACGGACTCCATTTTTCGTGCAATACGCATGCTATTGAGTATCGGTATACGATACTATCGGATCTGTCTTTTACACCTTTCCGGAGGGCGGGCCCATGGCAAATGCCGATCAAATCGTGGATGCGCTGAAGCGCGTGCTGAAATCGCGCGGAATGAGCTATGCGAAGCTGGCCGAGGGCCTGTCGCTGAGCGAGGCCAGTGTAAAGCGCCTGTTTTCCGAAAAAACGTTTACCTTGCAACGCCTGGATGATATCTGCTGCCTGCTGGAGCTTGACCTGTTCGAACTGGCGCGTATCGCTCGGGGCGAGGCCGACACGGCGCAAGAGTTGACCGAGCAACAGGAACACGTGCTGGCCGACCAGCGCATCTTGCTCGGCATTTTGTACCTCTTGCTCAACCATTGGCAGCTGGCCGATATTGTCGGGAGCTACCAGATTACCGAGCCGGAGTGCATACGGCTGCTGATCAAGCTGGACAGGGCGGGGCTGATCGAGCTGCTACCCGGCAACCGGGTGCGGCTGCGGGTATCGCGGCAGTTGCGCTTCCGGCCCAAGGGGCCGATACGTGCCAAGCTGGGCGAGCAGATGGTGAGTGATTTTCTCGCGGTGCGCTTTGACGAGAATGGCGGTCATTTCCGCTTTGAGGTGGGCGAGTTGTCGCCAGCGTCGGCCGCCATCCTGCAACGCAAGCTGGACCGGCTGGCGGCGGAATTTTATGAGCTGTCGGAACTGGACCATCACCTGGGCCCCGAGCAGCGCACACTGTGCGGCATCGCCCTGGGCATACGGCCCTGGAGCGCGGCGGCGGAAATCGCCGGATTGAAGCGGCGCTAGTGTCCTGTGCGGCTAATTGATTAACTCATTTTGTTGGCATGTGATAGAATAGCGCATGCCAACAAAAGCCTCCCCTTTGCTGATTTCTGATGCCGACCGCGATGAATTGTCAC
>Ga0302187_10000167_pt1 | contig 63503 bp, 76 predicted proteins | sample II_Bog_E1_3_FD_202120 | JGI IMG/M metagenome (GOLD analysis project Ga0302187, IMG submission 202120) | Peat permafrost microbial communities from Stordalen Mire near Abisko, Sweden - II_Bog_E1_3 | ecosystem: Environmental > Terrestrial > Soil > Wetlands > Peat | place: Sweden: Abisko...
ACGCGAAGGGAACCTGAAACGTGTCGATCCTCATCGATAAGCATACCAAGGTCATCACCCAGGGGATGACCGGCAAGACCGGCACTTTCCATACCCAGCAGGCGCTGGCCTATGGCACCCAGATGGTTGGCGGCGTGACGCCGGGCAAGGGTGGCACCACCCACGCCGAAACCGGCCTGCCCAACTTCGACAGCGTCGCCGAGGCTGCGCATGCCACCGGCGCCACTGCCAGCGTGATCTACGTGCCGCCACCGTTCGCCGCCGATTCGATCCTGGAGGCGATCGACGCCGGCATCGAGCTGATCGTCGCCATCACCGAGGGCATTCCGGTGCTCGACATGGTGCGGGTGAAGCGCGCGCTGCAGGGTTCGAAGTCGCGCCTGATCGGGCCGAACTGCCCCGGCGTGCTGACCCCCAATCAGTGCAAGATCGGCATCATGCCCGGCAGCATCTTCAAGGAAGGCTCGGTCGGCGTCGTTTCGCGCTCGGGCACGCTGACCTATGAGGCGGTGTTCCAGACCTCGGCGATCGGCCTCGGCCAGACGACTGCGGTCGGCATCGGCGGCGATCCGGTCAACGGCACCAACTTCATCGACGTGCTCGAACTGTTCCTCGCCGACGAGGCGACCAAGTCGATCATCATGATCGGCGAGATCGGTGGCTCGGCCGAGGAAGAGGCCGCGCAGTTCCTCAAGGACGAGGCCAAGAAGGGCCGCAAGAAGCCGATGGCCGGCTTCATCGCGGGCCGCACGGCGCCTCCGGGCCGCCGCATGGGCCATGCCGGGGCGATCGTCTCGGGCGGTCAGGGCGGCGCCGAGGACAAGATCGCGGCGATGGAAGCCGCCGGCATCAAGGTCGCCAACTCGCCGAGCCTGCTCGGCGAGACGCTGGCCGAAGTGCTCAAGGGGTGATGGATACGCGCCGGCGGGGGGGCTTGCCCTGCCCGCCGGCGCGGCCCACCTTCACGTTTTCGCGGGATTTTGCGAAACAGGCCCGCCAACGGCCGCCTGTTCCGCAAAACTCCGCCCCACCCCGTACATCGCGGGGCAATGATGATCTGGCACGTGGGACCCCCGTCCCACGGCCTGCAACGAGCGCCGCGTGACCGGCGCACGAGGTGACACCATGGGTCAAGAACCACAGGATTTCACGCCCGATATGGGCCAGGACGAACCGCAGGCCGGCCCGAGCTGGGCGCGCAAGGGATGGCCGCTGGTCGGCGGCGAGGCCGAGGATGACCTCACCCGCGCGCTGGACCCGACCACGCTGAGCGCCGCGATCAAGGCCGCCAAGAAGGCCCCCGGCGCCGATGTGCCCGCCGCCAGCATCGAGGCCGCCGCCGACGATACCCGTCGCGCCGTCATGCTGATCCGCACCTATCGCGTGCGCGGGCATCTGGCCGCCGATCTCGATCCGCTGGGCCTCAACAACCGCGACCTGCCCGCCGACCTGACGCCCGAATACCACGGCTTCAGCGGCGCCGCGCTCGATCGCAAGATCTATCTCGGCGGCTCGCTGGGCCTGCAGTGGGCCTCGATCCGCGAGATCGTGGCGATCCTGCGCAAGAACTATTGCGGCAAGGTCGGCCTGGAATACATGCACATCACCGACGTGGAGGAGCGCCGCTTCCTCCAGGACCGGATGGAAGGCGCCAACAAGACCATCGCCTTCAGCCCCGAGGGCAAGCAGGCGATCCTCGCCGCCGTCGTGCGCGGCGAGCAGTTCGAGCGCTTTGCCGCCAAGAAGTGGGTCGGCACCAAGCGCTTCGGCCTCGATGGCGGCGAATCGATGATCCCCGCGCTGGAGGCGGTGATCAAGTACGGCGGCCAGTTGGGCGTCAAGGAGATCGTCTACGGCATGGCCCACCGTGGCCGGCTGAACGTCCTCGCCAACGTCATGGCCAAGCCCTACAAGGTGATCTTCCACGAATTCGGCGGCGGCTCGGCCAACCCCGATGACGTGGCCGGCTCGGGCGACGTCAAGTATCACCTCGGCACCAGCACCGACCGCGAGTTCGACGGCACCAAGGTCCACATGAGCCTGATGCCCAACCCGTCGCATCTGGAAACCGTGGACCCGGTGGTGCTGGGCAAGACCCGCGCCTATCAGGTGTTCCGCGACGACATCGGTGACGAGACCGGCGCCACCAAGAACGTCAAGCACAAGCAGGTGCTGCCCGTGCTGATCCACGGCGATGCCGCCTTCGCGGGTCAGGGCATCATCTGGGAATGCTTCGGCCTGTCGGGCATCCGTGGGTACAACACGGGTGGTTGCGTCCACTTCATCATCAACAACCAGATCGGCTTTACCACCAGCCCGCAGTTCTCGCGCGGGTCGCCGTACCCGTCGGACGTGGCCAAGGGCGTGCAGGCGCCGATCATCCATGTGAACGGCGACGATCCGGAGGCGGTGACCTTCGCCTGCAAGCTGGCGATCGACTATCGCCAGACCTTTGGCCGCGATGTGGTGGTGGACATGTGGTGCTATCGCCGCAACGGCCACAACGAGGGCGACGAGCCTTCGTTCACCCAGCCGCTGATGTACGCGCAGATCCGCAAGCATCCGCCGGTCAGCGAGATCTACAGCAAGCGCTTGCAGGCCGAGGGCGTGATCGGCGGGGATCACCTCGCCGGCGCGGTCGCCGCGTTCACCCAGCATCTCGAGGAGCACTTCGAGGCGGCCAAGACCTACAAGGCCAACGAGGCCGACTGGTTCGGCGGGCGTTGGTCGGGGTTCAACCGGCCGATGGATCCGGAAACCGCGCGCCGCAACGTGCCCACCGGCATCGAGCAGAAGCTGTTCGACAGCCTTGGCCGCACGCTGAGCACGGTGCCCGACAGCATCACCATCCACAAGACGCTGGGCCGGGTGATCGATGCCAAGCGCGAGATGTTCAACTCCGGCGAAGGCTTCGACTGGGCGACGGGCGAGGCCCTGGCCTTCGGCTCGCTGCTGTCGGAAGGCTATGCGGTGCGTCTGTCGGGCCAGGATTCGGGCCGCGGCACCTTTTCCCAGCGCCACGCGGTCTGGGTCGACCAGACCGACGAGCATAAGTACGTGCCGCTGACCACCGTACCCCACGGCAAGTTCGAGGTGCTCGATTCGACGCTTTCGGAATATGGCGTGCTGGGCTTCGAGTTCGGCTATGCCAGCGCCGATCCCAAGACGCTGGTGCTGTGGGAGGCGCAGTTCGGCGACTTTGCCAACGGCGCGCAGATCATCATCGACCAGTACGTCGCCTCGTCCGAATCGAAGTGGCTGCGCGCCAACGGTCTGGTGATGCTGCTGCCGCACGGGTATGAGGGCCAGGGTCCGGAGCACTCGTCGGCACGTCTGGAGCGTTACCTCCAGCTCTGCGCGCAGGACAACATCCAGGTGTGCAACATCACCACCCCGGCCAACTACTTCCACGTGCTGCGCCGGCAGATGCACCGTCCGTTCCGCAAGCCGTTGATCATCATGACCCCCAAGAGCCTGCTGCGCCACCCGATGGCCAAGTCGAGCGCGGCGGAGTTCGTCGGCGAGGGGCACTTCAAGCGCATCCTCAGCGATCCCAAGGCCCCGGCTGACACCGCCACCAAGCGCGTGGTGCTGTGCAGTGGCAAGGTCGCCTATGACCTGATCGAGGCGCGCGACGCGGCGGGGATCACCGACACCCAGATCATCCGCATCGAGCAGATCTATCCCTTCCCCGGCGAGCCTCTGGCCGAACGCCTCGCGAAGATGGGCCCGCTCGAGGATGTCGTCTGGTGCCAGGAGGAGCCGCGCAACAACGGTTCGTGGTTCTTCGTCGAGCCGTTCATCGAGGAAGCGCTCAAGGCCGCCAAGGCCAAGGTCCACCGGCCGCGCTATGCCGGCCGTGCGGCCAGCGCCTCGCCGGCCACCGGCCTCGCCAAGCGCCATGTGCTCGAGCAGAACGCGCTGGTCGCCGATGCCCTGGGCCTCTCGGTGCGCGGCGAGATCCGCCGCCGCGCCAAATCCTGATCGCCTTTCAGTTTTGATTCCGCAAGGAAACCCACGACATGTCCAGTGAAGTCAAGGTCCCCACGCTCGGCGAATCGGTGAGCGAAGCCACCATCGGCCAGTGGCTGAAGCAGCCCGGCGAGGCCGTCGCGCTCGATGAGCCGATCGCCAGCCTCGAAACCGACAAGGTGGCCATCGAGGTCAATTCGCCGGTCGCCGGCATCCTCTCGGCCCAGCTCGTCCCCGCTGGCGAGACGGTGACCGTCGGCGCGGTGATCGCCACGATCGAGGAAGGCGCCACCGCCGCCGCCAAGCCCGCCGCCCCCGCCGCTGCCCCCAAGGCCGCCGCGCCGGCACCGGTAGCCGCCGCCGCCCCGGTCGCCCCCAGCGAGCCTGCCGCCGAGAGCAGCGATCCGGCCGTGCTGTCGCCGGCCGTGCGCCGCGCGGTGCTGGAATACGGCATCGATCCCGCCACCATCAAGGGCACCGGCAAGGACGGCCGCATCACCAAGGAAGACGTGATCGCCGCCGCCGCCGCCAAGCCGGCCAGCGCCCCGGTCGCCGCCGCGCCCGCCGCAGCCCCAGCCAACGCCCGCCGCGAAGAGCGCGTGAAGATGACGCGCCTGCGCCAGACGATCGCCAAGCGGTTGAAGAGCGCGCAGGAAACCGCCGCGCTGCTGACCACGTTCAACGACGTGGACATGACCGCCGTGGTCGATGCCCGCAACCGCTTCAAGGACAGCTTCGAGAAGAAGCACGGCGTCAAGCTGGGTTTCATGTCGTTCTTCGCCAAGGCCGCGTGCCTGGCGCTGAAGGACCTGCCCTCGGTCAACGCCCAGATCCAGGGCGACGAGATCGTCTACTTCGATTACGTCGATCTGTCGGTGGCGGTGTCCGCGCCCAACGGGCTGGTCGTGCCGGTGGTGCGCAATGTCGACAAGATGAGCTTCGCCGAGATCGAGAAGGCCATCGCCGGCTTCGGCAAGAAGGCCAAGGACGGCACGCTGACCATGGCCGACATGGCCGGTGGCACCTTCACCATCTCGAACGGCGGCGTGTTCGGCGGACTGATGTCCACCCCGATCATCAACCCACCGCAGTCGGCGGTGCTGGGGCTGCACCGCATCGAGGACCGCCCGGTGGTGCGCAACGGCCAGATCGTGATCCGGCCGATGATGTACATCGCGCTGTCCTATGACCACCGCCTGATCGACGGACGCGAGGCGGTGACCGCGCTGAAGACGATCAAGGAAGCGATCGAGGATCCCACCCGCCTGCTGATCGATCTTTGAGGGGGCTGAATCATGGCTGATTACGATTACGACGTCCTCGTCATTGGTGCCGGGCCCGGCGGCTATGTCGCGGCGATCCGCGCGGCGCAACTGGGCATGAAGACCGGCTGCGTTGAAGGGCGCGCGACCCTGGGCGGCACCTGCCTCAACGTCGGCTGCATCCCCTCGAAGGCGCTGCTCCACGGCAGCGAGCTGTTCGAGGAGGCCGCCCACGGCACGATGGCCAAGTTCGGCGTCATGGCGGCGGGGGTCACGCTCGACCTGCCGGTGATGATGGGCGAGAAGGCCACCGCCGTGAAGGAACTGACCGGCGGCATCGAATACTTGTTCAAGAAGAACAAGGTCGACTGGCTGAAGGGCTATGCCACGTTCGAAACCGCGCACAGCGTGGTGGTGGACGGCAAGACCGTGTCGGCCAAGCACATCGTCATCGCCACCGGCTCGTCGGTGACGCCGCTGCCCGGCGTGGCGGTGGACAATGACGCCGGCGTGATCGTGGACTCGACCGGCGCGCTGGCGCTGAACCGCGTGCCCGAGCATCTGGTGGTGATCGGCGGCGGCGTGATCGGGCTGGAGCTCGGCTCGGTGTGGCGGCGTCTCGGCGCCAAGGTGACGGTGGTCGAGTACCTCGACGCGCTGTTCCCCGGCATGGACGGCGAGGTCCGCAAGGAAGCCGCCAAGATCTTCAAGAAGCAGGGTTTCGACCTCAAGCTTTCGACCAAGGTCACCGGCGTCAGCGTCGATGGGGGCAAGGCCACCCTGACGCTCGAACCCGCCGCGGGTGGCGAGGCCTCGACGCTGGAAGCCGACACCGTGCTGGTTGCCATCGGACGCCGGCCCAACACCGAGGGGCTCGGGCTCGACAAGATCGGCCTCGCGCTCAACGCGCGCGGGCAGATCGAGACCGACCACGACTTCCGCACCGCCGTCGACGGCGTCTGGGCGATCGGCGACGTGATCCCCGGACCCATGCTGGCGCACAAGGCCGAGGACGAAGGCATTGCCGTCGCCGAGAACATCGCCGGCCTCACCGGCATCGTGAACCACGATGTCATCCCCGGCGTCGTCTATACCACGCCCGAGTTCGCCGGCGTGGGCCTGACCGAGGAGGCCGCCAAGGCTGCCGGCCACACGGTCAAGGTCGGAAAGTTCCCGATGCTGGCCAACAGCCGCGCCAAGACCAACCGCGAGCCCGACGGCTTCGTCAAGATCATCGCCGACGCCACCACCGATCGCGTGCTGGGCGTGTGGATCATCGCCACGCTGGCCGGCACGATGATCGCCGAGGCGGCGCTGGCGATGGAATTCGGCGCCACGTCGGAAGACATCGCCTATACCTGCCACGCCCACCCGACCCATTCCGAGGCGATCAAGGAAGCGGCGATGGCGGTGCGCGGCAAGGCGATTCACATTTAAACGATTTGGTTCGGGTGGACAGGGCGGCCCCCCTGTCCTCTCAAGCAAGGCGCCGGCGTCCCTCAGGGCGCCGGCGCTTCGCCTTTGGCGATCCGGTCGGCATCGCTGCCGGGGGCGGGCATCGGCAATTTGGTGATGTCGAAATAATAGATCGGCGGCGGCGCATGGCCCATGCAATGCGCGCCCGGCGTTGCGCAGTTGGTCTGCGCGCCGACATTGGGCGGCACCCGCGCCCCGGTACGCAAGGCCTCGGGCGAACGCGGATCGCTCTGCGCGGTCGAGGGCACCCGCCAGCGTTGCGAATCATGCCGTCGGCATACCACGATCGTCCCCTCGCCCTCGGGCGCCAGCGGATCGGGATTGTCGCAACTGGGATCGGGCGCACGCCCGGTGCCCACCCAGGCCCGTTCCACGGCGATGGGATCGTCACGCACGGTGACCCCCGGCGGATCGCCCTGCGCCATGGCCGGCGCGGCCAGCGCCAACCCAGCCATTATCGTGATCACGCGCCGTACCATCTGCGCTCCTCATGCCGCCGCCGCCACAGAGCGCAGCAATCGGGCGCTTTCAAGGCATACCCCTTGCCGCCGCCCGGCGCCATGCCCACATCGTTGGCATGACCCAGCCCCCCACCCTCTCCTTCCTCGATCTCGTCCCCATCCGCGAGGGTGACACCATCGCCGGCGCGCTGGCCACCGCCGCCGACATCGCGCGCGCCGCCGAGGCCGCCGGCTACCACCGCTACTGGGTGGCCGAGCACCACGGCATGGCCGGGATCGGCGGCGCCGCCACCAGCGTCGTGCTGGGCCACATCGGCGCGGCGACCCGCACCATCCGCATCGGCTCGGGCGGGATCATGCTGCCCAACCACGCCCCGCTGCAGATCGCCGAGCAGTTCGGCACGCTCGATGCCTTGTTCCCCGGGCGGATCGATCTGGGCCTCGGCCGCGCGCCGGGATCGGACCAGAAAGTGGCCGCCGCGCTGCGCCGCACCTTGAACGCCAACCCCGATGCCTTCGTTCACGACGTGACCGAGTTGCAGCGCTTCTTCGCCGGCGAGGGCGACAACGGCGTGCTGGCCGTGCCCGGTGCCGGTGCGCACCCGGAATTGTGGATCCTCGGCTCCAGCCTCTATGGCGCGCAAGTCGCGGCGCTGCTGGGGCTGCCCTATGCCTTTGCCGCGCACTTCGCGCCTCAGGCACTGGACGCCGCACTGGCGACCTATCGCAAGCATTTCCGTCCGTCGGCGGAGCTGGCCGCGCCACATGCGATGGTCGGCGTCGGCGTGATCGTCGCCGAAACCGACGAGGACGCCAGTTTCCTCGCCTCATCGCAACAGCAGCAGTTCGTGGCGCTGCGCCGGGGCGATGCCTCGCGACCGTTCCCGCGACCGGTGCCGGGGTTCTACGCCAGCCAGCAGCCGGTCCTCCAGCAGATGCTCGACGAGACGTTCTCGGTCGCCGCGATCGGCAGCGAGGCGACGGTCCGCGCCCGCCTCTCCGCCCTGCTGCAACGCACCCAGGCCGACGAGTTGATCATCACCACCCCGGTCTACGATCCCGCCGCCCGCCTCGGCTCGATCGCGCGCACGGCGGAAATCGTCGCCAGCCTGGCCCAAGCCCCGGTGGCGTGATCCGCCTCAACGGGGCCTTAACCATGCGCTGATAGCCAAGGCGCATGCTCTGGATACTCCTGCTCTCGCCACCGGTCGCTGTTGCCATCGTGCTTGTCGCGCTCGAGCGCTGGCGCGGCGCGCCGCCGACCGACTGGTTCCGCAACCTCGAGATCTGGGGGCTCAGCCTGCTGGTGACGGCATTGGTGCTGCCGCACCTGCATACCTGGGGGCTGCCGGCGCTGCTGGTTGGCGCGCATCTGCCGTTCTGGGTGGGGTTCCTGGTGTTCCTGGTGGTGATGGATCTCGGCGAGTTCCTGTTCCACATCGCCCAGCACCGTATCCCGTTCCTCTGGGCGATGCACGCGCTGCACCATTCGGATCCGGAGATGTCGGCGCTGACCGTCCACCGCCATTTCTGGGGCGACCAGTTGATCAAGCAGGTCACCATCTGGTCCGCCGCCGCCGTGATCATCAGCCCCACCCCGGCCATCGCCAGCGCCTATGCGACGGTGACGCTGTGGCACTATGTGGTGCATTCCAACCTGCGGATCGATCTCGGGCGCTGGTCGTGGCTGATCAATGTGCCGGCCTATCACCGGCGCCACCATTCGAAGCTGCGCGCGCATTATGACAGCAATTTCGCCTCGCTGTTCCCGATCTTCGACGTGGTGATGGGCAGCTACTACCGGCCCGACGGCTATCCCGAGACGGGCATGGAAACGATGCCGACCAACATCGTCCACGCGGCACTGTGGCCGCTGCTGTGGGACCGGCCAGCACGCCCCGCATCCGCGCCGCGCGAAACCGCCCGCGCCTGACGCCGCCCAAGAAAAATGCCGCGGGAGACAACCCCCGCGGCATCTGTCATGTGGCATCGAACGTGGAGAACTCAGTCCTCGCCGTCGTCCTCGGTCAACACCGGACCCGAATCCTGGCCCTTGGCCGAGGTGTCACGGTCGACCAGCTCGATCACCGCAACCGGCGCGGCGTCCGAAGCGCGGAAGCCGGCCTTGATGATGCGGGTGTAACCACCGGCGCGGTCCGAATAACGCTCAGCCAGAACGTCGAACAGCTTCGACAGCTGGGTGTCGTCCTGCAGCCGGGCATGGGCCAGGCGGCGGTTCGACAGGCCACCATGCTTCGCCAGCGTGATCAGCTTCTCGATGTAGGGACGCAGTTCGCGGGCCTTGGCGGTGGTGGTGGTGATCTGCTCGTGCTTGATCAGCGAGGCCGACAGATTGCGCAGCAGCGCAATACGGTGGGCCGAGGTGCGCTGCAGTTTGCGCTGGCCGTATCTATGACGCATGATTTCACTCCGTTCGTAGGGGGCCCGTATGAGGTAGCCCGATCCAGGCGGCACTTGCGGCGGCCGCCATCGCCGTTTCCGGGCCCAAGCCCGATCTGAGGCGGGGGACGGAAGCCCACCCAAAGGAAACGGGGGGCCGAAGCCCCCCGAAGCCATCAGCCGAGCAGTTCCTGCTCGAGCTTCTTGGCCATTTCCTCGATGTTTTCAGGCGGCCAGCCCGGGATGTCCATGCCAAGGCGCAGCCCCATCGAGCTCAGGACTTCCTTGATCTCGTTGAGCGACTTGCGGCCGAAGTTCGGCGTACGGAGCATCTCGGCCTCGGTCTTCTGGACCAGGTCGCCGATGTAGATGATGTTGTCGTTCTTCAGGCAGTTGGCCGAACGCACCGACAGTTCCAACTCGTCGACCTTCTTGAGCAGGTAACGGTTGAGCTGGTTGGTGTCGGCTTCTTCCGTGGCGGGGAGGCCGCCCGCGGCCATGCCCATCATCGGGGCCACACCCATCGGGGTGGTGTCCTCGAAGTGGACGAACAGCGCCAACTGGTCCTGCAGGATGCGCGCGGCATAGGCCACGGCGTCCTCGGGGGTGACGGTGCCGTCGGTCTCGACCGAGAGGTTCAGCTTGTCGTAGTCGAGTTCCTGCCCGATGCGGGCATTGTCGACCTTGTAGCTGACCTGACGCACCGGCGAGTACAGCGAATCGACCGGGATCAGGCCGATCGGCGCATCGATCGGACGGTTGGCGACAGCCGGCACGTAACCCTTGCCGACGTCGGCGGTGAGCTCCATGTTGAGCACCGCGCCTTCATCGAGATGGCAGATCACGAGGTCCTTGTTCATGACCTCGATGTCACCGGTAACGGCGATGTCGCCGGCCCTGACCTCGGCCGGACCGGTGGCGGAGAGCTGGAGACGCTTGGGGCCTTCGCCCTGCATCTTCAACGCGATCTGCTTGACGTTGAGAACGATGTCGGTCACGTCCTCGCGGACGCCGGCAAGGCTCGAGAATTCGTGCAGCACGTTCTCGATCTTGATCGAGGTGATGGCTGCACCCTGCAACGACGACAGCAGCACGCGACGCAGCGCGTTGCCGAGCGTGAGGCCGAAGCCCCGCTCCAGCGGCTCGGCGACGAAGGTCGCGCGGCGCTTGGCATCATTGCCTGCCTTCACCTCAAGGGCGTTGGGCTTCTTGAGTTCCTGCCAGTTTTTGGTGTTGACCGTCATGGATTTCCCCTGGGGTAGGTTCTGGCGGGAACGGCCGCGACACCGATCAAGGCGACGCGGCCGGTCCAAATCAGCGGAGGTGCGTGATCAGGGCACCACCGCAGGCGTGCCGATCAGACGCGGCGACGCTTCGAGGGGCGCACGCCGTTGTGCGGAATCGGCGTCACGTCGCGGATCGAGGTAATGGTGAAACCCACCGCCTGGAGCGCGCGCAGTGCCGATTCACGACCCGAACCGGGGCCCTTGACCTCGACCTCGAGCGTGCGGACGCCGTGCTCGGCGGCCTTCTTGCCGGCATCGTCGGCGGCGACCTGGGCGGCGTAGGGAGTCGACTTGCGGCTGCCCTTGAAGCCCATCGCACCGGCCGAAGACCAGCTGATGGCGTTGCCCTGCGCGTCGGTGATGGTGACCATCGTGTTGTTGAAGCTGGCATTCACGTGTGCGATGCCGCTGGTGATGTTCTTGCGCTCGCGCTTGCGAATACGCTGGGGTTCACGTGCCATTGCGGAATATCCTGTCGGGGTCCGTGGAAAAGAGAAAGCGGGCGAAAGCGCCGCTTACTTCTTCTTGCCGGCGATGGGCTTGGCCTTGCCCTTGCGGGTGCGGGCGTTGGTGTGGGTACGCTGGCCGCGCACCGGCAGGCCCTTGCGATGGCGCAGACCACGATAGCAGGCGAGATCCATCAGACGCTTGATATTCATCGCCGTGGTGCGACGAAGATCACCCTCGACGGTGTGCTCGGCGTCGATCGTCTCGCGGATATGCAGGACTTCGGCGTCCGACAGATCCTGGATGCGGCGGCTGTGATCGATGCCCAGCTTATCGGCGATCTGCTTCGCCTTGAACGGCCCAATCCCGTGGATATAGGTCAGCGCGATGATCACGCGCTTGTTGGTGGGGAGATTAACCCCGGCAATACGTGCCACTTATGTCTCCATGCTCCACAGGGAATGACGGCTGCCCTGAACCGGGCCCGGGCCGCGCTCCCCCATCTCATCGCGGTTACTCACACAAAGCCGTTACAGTCAGTGCCAAAAGGCCCGGAGCGGCGCGAAACGAACGATCGCAACCTTCCAGACTGCTCCAAACTCATGCGTGAGGGGCGCGCTTACGGCGATTCGCCCGCGCTGTCAACGGCGCGAGCGTTCAAAATGAGCCAATTCAGCCCGTTCCTGCGGGAAGCCGTGACAACCTGTGGTAACATACAGGACGAGCGCCGCCCCTGTCAAAATGCATCTGCGGCCGGTCGCCCAAACAGCCTCGCCGGGCGACCGGGCCGGCGCATCAGCGCTTGAGGACGCCCTCGATCGCGGCGGTGACGGCGTCCATCTCGGCCATGCCGTCTACGCGGCTGACGATGCCGCGCGCCTCATAGATCGGCAGGATCGGCGCGGTCTTGGCGCGGTATTCGGCCAGACGGGTGCGCACGGTCGCCTCGTTGTCGTCGGGACGGCGCTTGAACTCGGTTCCGCCGCACTTGTCGCAGACGCCGGCCACCTTGGGCTGCTCGAAGGTATCGTGATAGCCCTTGCCGCACGTGGCGCAGGTGTAGCGGCCGGTGATGCGCTCGACCAACGCGTCCTCGTCGACCTCCAGCTCAATCACATGGTCAAGCTGGCGCCCGCGCGCGAACAGAATGCCATCGAGCGATTCGGCCTGCGCCGCGGTGCGCGGGTAGCCATCGAAGATCGCGCCGACATCGCCGCCCATCGCATCCAGTTCGTCGCCGATCAGCGCCGAGACGATCGCATCCGACACCAGTTCGCCGCGCTCCATCACCGCCTTGGCCTGAAGCCCGGTCGGCGTGCCCGCCTTGACCGCCGCACGCAGCATGTCGCCGGTGGACAGTTGGCGGAAGCCGTGGCGCTCGACGAGGCGCTGTGCCTGCGTGCCCTTGCCCGCCCCCGGCGGCCCCAGCAGGATGATGTTCACGGCATTCCCCTCCTTAACGTCTCTCGATGCTGTCCGAAGCAGACCAGAGCCGCGCCCGCAAGCCCGACTTTGGTCGCGCGCCCTGTGCCGTATCGCGAAAAGCCAAAACCGGTGCCCACTTTTGGCGCGATACGGTGGATCAGCGCATCCGGCCCTTCAGCCGCGCTTTCTTGATCAGATCGCCATACTGGTGGGCCAGCAGGTGCGACTGGATCTGGGTGATGGTGTCGACCGTGACGTTGACCACGATCAACAGCGAGGTGCCGCCGGCGACCACAAGCCGCAGCCCGGTCTGCTCCATGAACGCCTCGGGAACCACGCAGACCACGGTGATGTAGGCGGCGCCGATCACGGTGATGCGGGTCAGGACATAGTCCAGATAAGTCGAGGTGTTCTTCCCCGGACGGATACCGGGGATGAAGCCACCGTTCTTCTTCAGGTTCTCGGCGGTCTCGTCCGGATTGAACACGACAGCGGTGTAGAAGAAGCAGAAGAACACGATCCCGGCCGCGTAGAGCAGCATGTACAGCGGCTTGCCGTGGCCAAGATACTGGTTGAGCGAGATGATGATCTGCCCGCCGATCGTATCCGGCTTCACCGACTTGCCCAGGAACTGCGAGATCGTCAGCGGCAGCAACAGCAGCGACGAGGCGAAGATCGGCGGGATCACGCCCGAGGTGTTGAGCTTCAGCGGCAGATGGCTGCGCTCGGCCTGCATCATGCCGTTCTGGCTGGCACGCTTGGGGTACTGGATCAGCAACCGCCGCGTGGCGCGCTCGAAGAAGCAAATGACCAGGATCATGAACACCACCAGCGCCACCATCGCGACGATGGTGAAACCGCTGACTGTGCCGCTCGACCCGCCCTCGAACAATTGCGTGAAGAAGCTGGGCATCTGCGCGACGATACCGGCCATGATGATCAGCGAGGTGCCGTTACCAATCCCGCGCGAGGTGATCTGCTCACCCAGCCACAGCAGAAACATCGTCCCACCGATCAATGAGATCACCGCCGAGATGCGGAACAGCATCCCCGGGATCACCACCGCCTGCAGGCCCGACGAGGCACCATAGGCCTCGAGGCCGCTCGCCACGAACCAACCCTGGATCGCGGTCAGCAGCACCGCGCCATAGCGGGTGTACTGGTTGAGCTTCTTGCGCCCGCTCTCGCCTTCCTTCTTCAGGCCGGCCAACGCGGGGTGCAAGGACGACGCCAATTGCACCACGATCGAGGCGGTGATGTATGGCATCACGCCCAGCGCGATCAGGCTCATGCGCTGAAGGCTGCCACCCGAGAAGGTGTTGAAGATGTCGAGGATGCCGCCCTGGGTCCGGCTATAGAGCTGCTGCAGGATCAACGGATTGACCCCCGGCAGCGGCACAAAGCTCAGGAAGCGGAAGACGATCAACGCCCCCACCGTGAACCAGATACGGCTCTTCAGCTCGGTCGCCTTCGAGAAGTTGGCGAGGTTCAGGTTGCTGGCGATATTGTCGGCGCGTGATGCCATGAAGCGGTCAAACCCTGCGGTTCGGTCCTGAAGGCGCCATCGGTGCGGCGCTTCGGCCTGTGTGTCGTGCCGGCGAGGCGACGCCCGTGGGCGCACGCATGGCAGGCGCGCGGTCCGCCCCTGCCCTCTCTGGACAACGCCATATAGCGTGATAGCAAAAAGTGGGAACCGGTTTTTGCTGCCCCATCACGCGATGACAAAAAGCGTGCGGGCGGAGTTGCAAGAACCCCGCCCGCAGATTTTATTCGGCAGGGCTTATTCGGCGGCGGCGACGGCCTTGGGCGCGATCACCTCGACCGAACCACCGGCGGCCTCGACAGCGGCCTTGGCACCGGCCGAAACGCCAGCAACCTTGAACGACGCCTTGAGCGTGAACTCACCCTTGCCGAGCAAACGCACGCCGTCCTTGCCGCCACGGGCCAGGCCAGCGGCCTTGAGCGCCTCGTGATCGATCAGCACTGCGGCGTCGAGCTTGCCGGCCTCGATGAACTTCTCGATCATGCCGAGGTTCACTTCGGCATAGTCCTTGCCGAACGGATTGTTGAAGCCACGCTTCGGGATCCGCATGTGGAGCGGCATCTGGCCGCCCTCGAACCCGTTGATCGACACGCCCGAACGCGCCTTGGCGCCCTTCTGGCCACGGCCAGCGGTCTTGCCCTTGCCCGAGCCGATGCCACGGCCAACGCGCATGCGGCGATGACGGGCGCCGTCGTTGTCACGGATGTCATTGAGTTTCATAATAGAGCACTCGCTTTCGCTTTGAGTCGCGCTGAAGGGAAGCGGGCCCGTTAGCCAGTTTTCGCCTCCGTGTCATCCCCCATCGTGCAAGGGGGCGATCACGTGCCCCGCCCCGGACGCCCGCTACCACCCGGCCGGAAAGGTGCTAGGTAGATCCACGTCAGAATTCCGGGGGACAGGCGGTGGGAAACGCGGGCGATCGAATCAGGGCGAAATACCGGGATCCCACCTCGCTTTACAGCCGATTCCGTCAGGCGCGCGCACGCCACGTCCGTGGGTTGATCGACGCCATTCATGCCCGCCAGGGGCGGGTCGACATCCTGGATCTCGGCGGGTCGGTCGATTACTGGGCGGTGTTCGGTGCCGATTACCTGGCCGCGCGCAATGCCCGGATCACGTTGCTCAATCGCTATCCCCAGACGGTGGACGTGCCACTGTTCGACGTGCGGGTGGGCGACGCCTGTGCGGTGGACGCCCCCGATGGCAGCTTCGACCTGGTCCACTCCAACTCGGTGATCGAGCATGTGGGCACCGATCAGGACATGCGCGACTTCGCACGCGAAGTCCGCCGACTGGCCCCGGCCTATTTCGTCCAGACGCCCAACCTCTGGTTTCCCTATGAGCCGCACATGCGGGCGCCGTTGGTCCACTGGTTGCCGCAGGGGCTGCAGGCGCGGATCGTGCTGGCATTCCAGTTGCACGCCGAAGCGCCGGTCAAGGACCTGGCGGCGGCGCAGGCGTTCCTGCGGCACAACCGGCTGCTGGGACCGGCGAAAATGCGCGGGCTGTTCCCCGATGCCGCACTGACGATCGAGCGTTACATGGGTCTGCCCAAATCGATCATGGCGATCCGCCGTTGACCGCCCGCAACAGAAATGGGCCGCGAGCGCATAACGCCCACGGCCCATTCTGTCAGTCAACCGACGGCGAACGTCGATCGCGGGCGGTTTAGCCCTCGATCACGGTCACCATGTGCGGCAGCGCGCGGATCGCACCGCGCACTTCGGCGGTGTCTTCCAGTTCGACGACGCGGTGCATCTTGCCGAGACCGAGACCGATCAGAATCTTCTTCTGGTCGCGGGGACGGCGGATCGGCGAACCGGTCTGCTTGATCTTGATCGTTGCCATGTCGCTTACTCCACGATCGCGTCAGCGGCGGCCTCGGCCTCCACTGCGGTGATGTGACCGGCACGGCCGAGCAGGTCGGCGACCTTCTTGCCACGACGCTGGGCGACCGACTTGGGCGAGGTCTGCTCACCCAGTGCCGAGAACGTCGCACGGATCATGTTGTAGGGGTTCGAAGTGCCGACCGACTTGGTCACCACGTCGTGAACGCCCAGGCTCTCGAACACGGCGCGCATCGGGCCGCCAGCGATGATCCCGGTCCCGGCCGGGGCCGAGCGCAGGTTCACGTGGCCAGCGCCGAAGTGGCCCTTGCCGTCGTGATGCAGCGTGCGACCTTCCTTGAGGGCGACGCGGATCATCTTCTTCTTGGCCGAAGCGGTCGCCTTGGTGATCGCCTCGGGCACTTCGCGGGCCTTGCCGTGGCCGAAGCCGACGCGGCCCTTGCCATCGCCCACCACGACCAGCGCAGCAAAGCCGAAGCGCTTGCCGCCCTTCACGGTTTTGGAGACGCGGTTGATGTGCACGAGCTTTTCGATCAGCTCCTCGCCACCGTCATCGTCATTGCGGTTGTCACGGCCGCGACGGTCGTCACGACGACCGCCACCACGGCCGCCGCGCTCGCCACCGGGGCCGCCATTGCCACGGCCGCGACGGCCACGGCCACCATCCCGATCGCCAGCGCCAGCGCCGGCTTCGGCGGTGGCGACGACGGGGGTCTCGATTTCGTTGTTGGTCTCGTCAGCCATCGTCAGAACTCCAGCCCGCCTTCACGCGCGGCATCGGCCAGCGCCTTGACGCGACCATGGAACAGGAAACCGCCGCGATCGAACACGACAGCGGTGACACCGGCGGCGATCGCCGCTTCGGCCAGCGCCTTGCCAACCTCGGCCGCCGAAGCGACAGTGGCGCCGATCGACTTCTCGCCCTTTTTCAGCGTCGAGGCAGCGGCGACCGTGCGGCCGGCGGCATCGTCGATGATCTGGGCATACATGTGACGGCCCGAACGGTGAACCGAAAGCCGCGGACGGCCACCGGCGCGCGCCTTGAGGGCGGTGCGAACGCGCCGCTTGCGGCGCGCGAACAGGGAGAGCTTGGCCATTACTTCTTCTTCCCTTCCTTGCGGAAGATGAACTCGCCGGCGTACTTGATGCCCTTGCCCTTATAGGGTTCGGGCTTGCGCCAACGACGGATCTCCGCAGCGACCTGGCCGACCTTCTGCTTGTCGATGCCGATGATCTGGATGGTGGTGTTGTCCGGCGTCTTGATCTCGATGCCTTCCGGCACGTCGAAGTTGACGTCGTGGCTGTAGCCGAGCTGCAGCTTCAGGATCTTGCCCTGAGCCGTCGCACGATAGCCGACACCGGTGATCTGCAGCGTCTTGGTGTAACCATCGGTCACGCCCGTGACGAGGTTCGACACCAGCGTCCGCTGCATGCCCCAGAACGCGCGGGCGGCCTTGGTGTCGTTGGCCGGCTTCACGAGGACGGTGTCACCGTCGATCGTGTAGCTGATCTCGTCACGCAGGCCGAGGGTCAGGGTGCCCTTGGGCCCCTTCACGGTCAACACGCCATCGGCGATGTTCGCGCTGACGCCGGTCGGGATGGTGACCGGCTTTTTGCCGATGCGGCTCATCAGAACACCTCCGCCAGAACTTCGCCGCCGACGTTGGCAGCGCGCGCTTCGGCATCCGAAAGCACGCCACGCGGCGTCGAGACGATGGTGATGCCCAGGCCGTTGCGCACAATCGGCAGTTCCTTGGAACCCGAATAGACGCGGCGGCCCGGCTTCGAGACGCGGGCAACGTGCTTGATCGCAGGCTGGCCTTCGAAGTACTTCAGCTCGATGCGCAGCTGCGGGTGGGCGCCCGAGGCGTCCTCCGAGAAGCCACGGATATAGCCTTCGCGCTGGAGCACTTCCAGAACGTGTGCACGCAGCTTGCTGGCGGGCGAGAGGACGGTGTCCTTCTTCGCCTGCTGGCCGTTGCGGATGCGGGTGAGCATATCACCCAGGGGATCGGTCAAAGCCATCTCGCGTTCCTTACCAGCTCGACTTCGTGACGCCGGGGATCATGCCCTTGTTGGCAAGATCCCGCAGCTCAATGCGACACAGGCCGAACTTGCGATAGTAGCCGCGCGGGCGGCCGGTGGTGGCGCAGCGATTGCGCACGCGGGTCGGGTTGCCGTTGCGGGGCACCTCGGCCAGCTTCAGGCGCGCAATCAGACGCTCGCCATCATCGAGCGACTCATCGTCAGCCACCGACTTCAGCTTCGCGATCTTGCTCGCGTACTTCTTGACGAGTTCCTTGCGGCGCTCGTTCTTGTTGACGGAACTCAGTTTCGCCATGGACTTAAGCTCTCTTTTTTCAGCGGGAAGGGAGGCAACAGGCGCTTACGCGGCCTGCTTGGCCTCACCCTCCAGCGGGAACGGGAAGCCGAACAGACGCAGAAGCTCGCGGGCTTCGTCGTCGGTCTTGGCGGTCGTGGTCACGATGATGTCCATGCCACGGACCTTTTCGATCTGGTCGTAGCTGATCTCGGGGAAAATGATCTGTTCCTTGAGACCCATCGCGTAGTTACCCCGGCCGTCGAACGACTTGGGGTTCAGACCACGGAAGTCGCGGATGCGGGGCATCGCGATGGTGATCAGGCGGTCGAGGAATTCGTACATCCGCTCGCGACGCAGCGTGACCTTGCAACCGATCGCCATGCCTTCGCGCAGCTTGAACTGCGCAACCGACTTCTTGGCGCGGGTCACCACGGGCTTCTGGCCCGAAATGCGCTCCATCTCAGCAGCCGCGATGGTGACCTTCTTGCGGTCCTGGGTGCCCTCGCCCACGCCCATGTTGAGCGTGATCTTCTGGAGAACGGGCACTTCCATCACGTTCTTGTAACCGAACTTCTCGGTCATCGCCTTGGCGATTTCGGCCTGGTACTTGGCCTTCAGACGCGGGACATAAACCTCAGACATCGATCGTCTCCCCGGTCTTCACGGCCACGCGGACCTTCTTGCCGTCCTTGACCTCGAACCGCACGCGGCTCGCCTTGCCATCGACGGCCACGCCGACCTTGCTGATCGCCATCGGCGCCTCAAAGCGGTCGATGCCGCCCTGCGGGTTGGCCTGGGTGGGCTTGCGGTGGCGCGCAGCGACGTTCACGCCCGAGACGACGATCTTGCCGTCCTTGGGGAAAACCTGAAGGACGGTGCCGGTGCGGCCCTTGTCCTTGCCCGAGCGAACGACGACGCTGTCGCCCTTCTTGATCTTCGCGGCAGCCATCACAGCACCTCCGGCGCGAGCGAGATGATCTTCATGTAGCCACGGGCGCGCAGTTCGCGGACCACGGGGCCGAAGATGCGCGTGCCGATCGGCTCGGCGTTCTTGTTGATCAGCACGGCGGCATTGCCGTCGAAGCGAATCACGCTGCCGTCGGGACGGCGCACGTCCTTGCGGGTACGCACGATCACCGCGCGGTGAACGTCGCCCTTCTTGACCTTGGCGCGCGGCTGCGCCTCCTTGATCGAGACGACGATGATGTCGCCCACGCCGGCGAACCGACGCTTAGATCCGCCCAGCACCTTGATGCACTGGACGCGCTTGGCACCGCTGTTGTCAGCGACGTCAAGGTTTGATTGCATCTGGATCATTGATCCGGTTCCTTTTGCCTGGCTTGCCGGAACCAGTCCGGCAGTTCCAAAAACGGTTCAGCCGCCCTTGCCCGAAGGCACGTGGCGGCGCGAACAAGCGGCGGCCCATACAGGCGAAGGCGCCAGACCGCAAGCGGTCTGTGCGCCCAACCCGTTTTGGCCGTCCGCCCGGCCTTAGACCTCGGCTTCGATCGCCGTGCCCTTGCTGGCCATCACCCGCTCGATGACCTTCCAGGTCTTGAGCTTCGAGATCGGCGCTGTCTCCTCGATACGGACGATTTCGCCGATCTTGAAGGTGTTGGCTTCGTCGTGGGCGTGGTACTTCTTCGAGCGGCGGATGATCTTCCCGTAGAGCGGGTGCTTCACCTTGCGCTCGACCTTGACCACCACGGTCTTGTCGGTCTTGTCGGACACGATGGTGCCGATCAGGATACGCTTGGGCATCGTGTCGTCCTTACTTCGCAGCCGCAGAGCGCTCGGCCTGCAGCGTCTTGATGCGCGCGATATCGCGACGCACCGCCTTGACGCGCGAGGGAGCCTCGAGCTGATTGGTGGCGGCCTGGAAGCGCAGGTTGAACGCTTCACGCTTCAGATCGACGAGATCGGCAACCAGTTGGTCGTCGGTCTTCGCACGCAGGTCAGCGGTCTTGCTCATTACTCACCTCCCAGGTGCGAGGTGTCGCCGAGACGGGCGACAACCTTGGTCTTGATCGGCAGCTTCATCGCGGCGCGCTCGAACGCTTCGGCGGCCAGTTGGCCCGAAACGCCGTCGACCTCGAACAGGATCTTGCCCGGCTTGACGCGAGCCGCCCAGTACTCGACCGAACCCTTGCCCTTGCCCTGACGGACTTCGGCGGGCTTCTTCGAGACCGGCAGATCCGGGAAGATCCGGATCCACAGCCGGCCCTGACGACGCAGGTGGCGAGTGATCGCACGGCGAGCCGCTTCGATCTGGCGGGCGGTGACCCGCTCCGGCTCAAGGGCCTTGAGGCCGTACGAACCGAAGTTGAGGTCAGTACCGCCCTTGGCGGCGCCCTTCAGCCGGCCCTTGAAGGCCTTGCGGAACTTGGATTTCTTTGGTTGCAGCATGATACCTGACCTCTACCTCAGCGCGCCGGGCGCACGCCGGAGGTCTGAGCCTCCATCATGAGACGGTCCTGCGCCATCGGATCGTGACCAAGGATTTCGCCCTTGAAGATCCACACCTTGATGCCGATCACGCCATAGGCGGTGTGCGCCTCGGCTTCGGCATAGTCGATGTTGGCACGCAGGGTGTGAAGCGGCACGCGACCTTCGCGATACCATTCCACGCGCGCGATTTCCGCGCCGCCAAGACGGCCGCCGCAGGTGATCTTGATGCCCTCGGCACCCAGACGCAGCGCCGACTGCACCGCACGCTTCATGGCGCGGCGGAAGGCGATACGGCGGATCAGCTGATCGGCAACGCCCTGGGCGACAAGCTTCGAATCGACTTCCGGCTTGCGGATTTCGACGATGTTCAGCTTGACGTCGCTCGAGGTCATCTTGGTCAGTGCCAGGCGCAGCTTTTCGATGTCCGCGCCCTTCTTGCCGATGATCACACCGGGACGGGCCGCGAAGATCGAGATGCGCGCCAGACGGGCCGGACGCTCGATCACCACCTTCGAGATCGCCGCCTGGGGCAGCGATTCGACGATGAACTTGCGGATCTTGAGGTCTTCCTCAAGCAGCTTGGCGTAGCTGCGACCTTCCGCATACCAGCGGCTGTCCCAGGTGCGGTTGATCTGCAGGCGCAGACCGATCGGGTTGCTCTTGTGACCCATGGCTCAGGCCTCCGCGCTGTCGGTTTCGCGCACGACGATACGCAGGCGCGAAAACGGCTTCAGGATGCGGGTGGACTTGCCACGGCCGCGGGTGTGAAAGCGCTTCATCGTGATCGACTTGCCGACCGACGCCTCGGCGACGACGAGCGCGTCGACGTCGAGGTTGTGGTTGTTTTCGGCATTGGCGATCGCGCTGGCCAGCACCTTGCGCGCATCAACCGCCATGGCCTTCTTGGAGAAGGTCAGGACGTTCATCGCGTCTTCGGCGCGCAGGCCACGGATCAGCGCGGCAACGAGGTTCAGCTTTTGGGCCGAACCACGGATCTGGGTCGCGACGGCAAGGGCTTCCTTGTCGCCAACCCGGCGGGGAGCGGAAGGCTTGCCCATTAGCGCTTGCCCTTCTTGTCTGCGGCGTGGCCGGGGAACGTGCGCGTCGGCGCGAATTCACCCAGCTTGTGTCCAACCATGTCCTCGTTGACCGAGACCGGGATGAACTTGTGGCCGTTGTGGACGCTGAACGTGAGTCCAACGAACTGGGGCAGGATCGTCGAACGACGCGACCAGGTCTTGATCGGACCGGTGCGACCGTTCGCATCCTGAGCGGTTTCTGCCTTCTTGAGCAGATAGAGGTCCACAAAAGGACCCTTCCAGACGGAGCGCGCCATGGCCGCTTACCCCTTCTTCTTTTTGGCGTGACGCGAACGGATAATGAACTTGTCCGTCTGCTTGTTATGGCGGGTGCGGGCACCCTTCGTCGGCTTGCCCCACGGCGTGACCGGATGACGGCCACCCGAGGTCCGGCCTTCACCACCACCGTGCGGGTGATCGACCGGGTTCTTCGCGACACCGCGGGTCAGCGGGCGGATGCCCTTCCAGCGGTTGCGACCGGCCTTGGCCAGCGTCGTGTTCTGGTTGTCGGGGTTCGACACCGCACCGATCGTGCCCATGCAGTCGCCGCGCAGGTAACGCTGCTCGCCCGAGTTCAGGCGAACGATCACCATGCCGCGGTCACGACCGACGACCTGCACATAAGTGCCGGCCGAACGCGCGATCTGACCACCCTTGCCGGGCTTCATCTCGACGTTGTGGACGATCGTGCCGACCGGCATCTGGCTGAGCAACATCGCGTTGCCCGGCTTCACGTCGGTCTTTTCACCGGCGATCACGCTGTCGCCCACGGCCAGACGCTGCGGCGCCAGGATGTAGGCCAGTTCGCCGTCCTCGTACTTGACGAGGGCGATGAACGCGGTGCGGTTCGGGTCATATTCCAGACGCTCGACGGTCGCGGGCATGTCCCACTTCCGGCGCTTGAAATCGACGAAGCGATAGCGCTGTTTGTGACCGCCACCGATGCCGCGCGAGGTCACGTGACCCTTGTTGTTGCGGCCGCCGGTCTTGCTCTTACCTTCGGTCAGCGCCTTGAGGGGCTTGCCCTTCCAGAGCGACGACTTGTCGACGAGGACCAGGCCGCGACGGGCGGGGCTGGTCGGATTATAGCTTTTGAGTGCCATGGCTTAGCCCTGCGCCCCCTCGGTGATGTCGATCGACTGGCCGGCGGCCAGCGTGACGATCGCCTTCTTCACGTCCGAACGCTTGTAGGGCTTGCCCTTCCAGCGCTTGGTCTTGCCCTTTTGCGTCAGCGTGTTCACGCCAACGACCTTCACGCCCCAAAGCGCCTCGACGGCCGCCTTGATCTCGGGCTTGGTCGCCTTGTCGGCCACCTTGAAGACGACGGCGTTGTGCTCGGAGAGCAGCGTCGACTTCTCGGTGATGTGCGGCGCCACGATCACGTCGTAGTGCCGGATGTCGATATCCTTAGCCATTGAAACGGGCCTCCAGCTTTTCGACGGCGGCGCGGGTCAGCACCAGCGTGTCATGCTTCAGGATGTCGTAGACGTTGGCGCCCACAGCGGGGAGCACGTTCACGCCGTAGACGTTGCCGGCGGCGCGGGCGAAGGTCTCGTTGACCGCCTCGCCGTCGATGACCAGCACCTTCTTGCCGAAGTTCGCCTTGGCAAGCGTCTCGACCAGCGACTTGGTCTTGCCACCCGCGATGTCGAGGCTGTCGACAACGACCAGACCACCCTGCGCCTTCGACGACAGAGCCATCTTCAGACCGAGCGCGCGGATCTTCTTGTTCAGCGAGACGTCGAAGGTACGGACGCGCGGACCGTGCGCCTTGCCGCCGCCGATGAAGATCGGCGCAGCGCGATCACCGTGACGGGCGGTGCCGCCGCCCTTCTGGTTACCGAACTTCTTGCCGGTACGCGACACGTCCGACCGCTCGCGCGCGCCACGGGCAGTGCCGCGACGGTTTTCGAGCTGCCAGGTGACAACGCGGTGGAGAATGTCGGCGCGGGGTTCGAGACCGAAAACCGCGTCGTTCAGCTCGATGTCGCCAGCAGCAGCCGACCCATCAAGATTGAGAACCTGAACCTTCACGATCAGCCCTCCTGAGCTTCATCGGCGGCCACGGGGGCGACCGAATCGTTGCTGTTGGCGGCCTTGACCGCGCCGGGGTACGGAGCCTCGGCGTGGCGATCGACCTTGACGGCGTCGCGCACGAGCAGCCAGGCGTTCTTCGAGCCGGGCACCGAGCCCTTGACGAAGATCAGGCCGCGCTCGTCGTCCGTGCGGACGACTTCGAGGTTCTGCTGGGTGCGCTGACGGTCGCCCATGTGGCCGGCCATCTTCTTGTTCTTGAAGACCTTGCCCGGATCCTGACGCTGACCGGTCGAACCGTGGGCACGGTGGCTGATCGAAACGCCGTGGGTCGCGCGCATACCGCCGAAACCCCAACGCTTCATCGCGCCCTGAAAGCCCTTGCCCTGGGTGTGGCCGGTGATGTCCACCAACTGGCCCGTGGCGAAGTGCGACGCCGCGATCGTCGCGCCGACGTCGAGGAGCGCGTCCTCGGCGACGCGGAACTCCGCGACTTGCGCCTTCAACGGCACTTCCGCCTTGGCGAAGTGCTCGCGCTGGGGCTTGGCGACATTCTTCTGCTTGGCCGAGCCGGCACCCAACTGAAGCGCGACGTAGCCGTCACGATCCGTGGTGCGTTGCGACACGACCTGGCAATCTTCAAGCGAAAGGACGGTGACCGGCACGTGCCGTCCGTCGTCCTGGAAAAGACGGGTCATGCCCACCTTCTTCGCGATCACGCCAGTACGCATGATCTGTACTCCCTACAGAGGCCTATGAGGGCCCATCCCCCACAGGCGTGCCGGGCACCCTCGCAGCCGAAGCCGGTCAGGCACCCAAAGCTTCCAACCCGAAATGTGAAACGAGCCCCGTCCGGGCTGGGTGCCATCCTTCGCCCGGGGGCTGTGGATGGCAGACGGGGGACGCTTGCCCGGCGAGACGAACCCGAGGGTCCGTGTCGCCGGAGGTATCCCATGTCCTGGAGCGCGCGAGGCAACCCCTGATCATGTGTGGAAGGCCAGAGCCTTCCGAAACCGCCCTGCGGATCAGCCTCCGCAGGCAGGCCCGGCGGAAACGCCGGAAAGGGGTGGACCATCTGGCCTCACCCCATTGTCAGCTCTCCAGCCGACTGATCGAAGCAGCCCTTAGGCCAGCTTGATCTCCACATTCACGCCCGCAGCCAGATCGAGCTTCATCAGCGCATCGACAGTGGCAGCATTGGGCTGCACGATGTCGAGAAGCCGCTTGTACGTACGAACCTCGAACTGCTCACGCGACTTCTTGTCGATGTGCGGCCCGCGATTGACGCAGAACTTCTCGATCTTGGTCGGCAGAGGAATGGGGCCACGGATCAGCGCGCCAGTGCGGCGAGCGGTGTCCGCGATTTCGCCAGTCGCCTGGTCAAGCACACGGTGGTCGAATGCCTTGAGGCGAATGCGGATGTTTTGAGCGTCCATAGTCCTGCTACCGATGAGAAAGAGCCAAAATCAAGACCGCCACCCTGTCGCTGGGACCGGGCGGCGGCCTCGTGAAAACCTGCAGGCGGGTGACGAATCACCCGCCGGTGCGCGGCCTATATTACTTTGTGATCTTCGCCACAACCCCCGAACCGACGGTACGGCCGCCTTCGCGAATTGCGAAGCGCAGACCTTCGTCCATCGCGATCGGCGCGATGAGCTCGATCGAGAGCTGGACGTTGTCGCCGGGCATGACCATCTCGGTGCCCTCGGGCAGCGTGACCGAACCGGTGACGTCGGTAGTGCGGAAGTAAAACTGCGGGCGGTAGTTGGCGAAGAACGGCGTGTGACGGCCACCTTCATCCTTCGACAGCACGTAGACTTCCGAGACGAACGTGGTGTGCGGGGTGCAGGTGCCGGGCTTGGCCAGAACCTGACCGCGCTCGACGTCTTCACGCTTGATGCCGCGGCACAGCGCGCCGATGTTGTCGCCAGCTTCACCCTGATCGAGCAGCTTGCGGAACATTTCGACGCCGGTAACCGTGGTCTTCTGCGTGGCCTTGAGACCGATGATCTCGACTTCCTCACCAACCTTGACGATGCCGGTCTCGATACGGCCGGTCACGACAGTACCACGACCCGAGATCGAGAACACGTCCTCGACGGGCATCAGGAAGGGCCGGTCGGTGGGACGCGGCGGCTGCGGGATGTAGGTGTCCACGGCGGTCATCAGCGCCATGATCGAGTCCTTGCCGATCGGATCGTCGCGACCTTCGAGGGCGGCCAGAGCCGAACCCTTGACGATCGGAATATCGTCGCCCGGGAAGTCATACGACGACAGCAGCTCGCGCACTTCCAGCTCGACCAGCTCGAGGATTTCCTCGTCGTCGACCTGATCGACCTTGTTCATGTACACGACCAGCGCCGGCACGCCGACCTGACGGGCGAGCAGGATGTGCTCGCGGGTCTGCGGCATCGGACCGTCAGCAGCGTTCACCACCAGGATCGCGCCGTCCATCTGCGCCGCACCGGTGATCATGTTCTTCACATAGTCAGCGTGGCCAGGGCAATCGACGTGGGCGTAGTGGCGGTTCTGGGTCTCGTACTCGACGTGGGCGGTCGAGATCGTGATGCCGCGCTCACGCTCTTCCGGCGCCTTGTCGATGTTGGCATAGTCGGTGAACGTGGCGCCACCGAACGCCGACAGGACCTTCGTGATCGCCGCCGTCAGCGTGGTTTTGCCGTGGTCGACGTGACCGATGGTGCCGATGTTGCAGTGCGGCTTGTTCCGCTCAAACTTAGCCTTGGCCATTGCTCAAAAACCTTCTGTTCTCTGAGTGTGGAAACCGGGAAGCGAACGGCGCCCAGAATCGAGCGCCGCCCGTAGTATCAAATTGCCAAACAGGCAAGCGTCTCCTTGTGAGGCGCCTGCCGATCGGGCCTTTCGCCGTCAGGCGAGCTTCTCCTTGATCTCGTTTGCAACGTTGGTCGGAACCTCGTCGTAGTGCGAGAACTGCATCGTGTACTGGGCGCGGCCCTGGGTGAACGAACGCAGCGTATTCACGTAACCGAACATGTTGGCCAGCGGGGTCATCGCCTCGACCACCTGCGCGTTGCCGCGGCTGTCGGTGCCCTGAATCTGGCCACGGCGGCTGTTGAGATCGCCGATCACGTCGCCCATGAAGTCCTCAGGCGTCACCACCTCGACCTTCATGATCGGCTCGAGCAGCTTGATGCCGGCCTTCTGGGCCACTTCGCGCATCGCGGCGCGGGCGCAGATTTCGAACGCCAGCGCCGACGAGTCGACGTCGTGGTAGGCACCGTCATAGAGCAGCACTTCGAAGTCGATGATCGGGAAGCCGATCAGCGAACCGGTCTGCGCGGTCTCGCGGAAGCCCTTCTCGATCGCCGGGATGTACTCCTTGGGGATGTTGCCGCCCTTGATCTCGTCCTTGAAGACGAAGCCAGAACCGCGCTCGCCCGGCGTGACCTTGACCTTCACGCGGCCGAACTGGCCGGTACCGCCCGACTGCTTCTTGTGGGTGTAGTCGATGTCGACCGGCTTGCCGAGGTATTCGCGGTAGGCCACCTGCGGCGCGCCGACGTTGGCCTCGACCTTGAACTCGCGGCGCATGCGATCGACGATGATGTCGAGGTGAAGCTCGCCCATGCCCTTGATGATCGTCTGGCCCGATTCGTGGTCGGTCGACACGCGGAACGAGGGGTCCTCGGCCGAGAGACGGTTGAGCGCGATGCCCATCTTCTCCTGGTCGGCCTTGGTCTTGGGCTCCACCGAGAGCTCGATCACCGGCTCGGGGAATTCCATCCGCTCCAGCACGATCGGGAACCGCTCGGCGCACAGCGTGTCGCCGGTGGTGGTTTCCTTCATGCCGGCCAGCGCGATGATGTCACCGGCGAAGGCCTCGTCGATGTCCTTGCGCTCGTTCGCATGCATTTCCAGCATACGACCGACCTTCTCCTTCTTGTCCTTCACCGAGTTCAGGTACGTGCCCTTGTTGAGCGTGCCCGAATAGATGCGGATGAAGGTCAGCGAACCCACGAACGGATCGTTCATCACCTTGAACGCCAGTGCCGAGAACGGCGCGTCGTCGGCGGGGGGACGGCTGTCCTTCTCGTCGCTGTCCATCTTGACGCCCTGGACGTCAGGAATGTCGAGCGGCGAGGGCAGGTAGTCGACGACGGCGTCGAGCAGGGGCTGAACGCCCTTGTTCTTGAACGCCGAGCCGCAGCACACCGGCACGAACGACTGGTTCAGCGTGCCCTTGCGGATGCAGGCCTTCAGCGTCGCAACGTCGGGCTCGGTGCCGTCGAGGTAGGCTTCCAGAGCGGCTTCGTCCTGGTCGATGACCAGCTCGATGAGCTCGCTGCGGTAGAGCGCGGCTTCGTCGGCGAGGTCGGCGGGGATCTCCTCGTAGAAGAACTCGGCGCCGAGCGCTTCGTCCTTCCAGATGATCGCGCGGTTGTGGACGAGATCGACGAGACCCTTCAGGTCGGCTTCGAGGCCGATCGGGATGTAGAGCACGGCGGGCTTGGCGCCGAGGCGGTCGATGATCGACTGCACGCAGTACTTGAAGTTGGCGCCGGTGCGGTCGAGCTTGTTGATGAAGCACATACGGGGCACGCCGTACTTGTCGGCCTGGCGCCAGACGGTCTCGGACTGGGGCTCGACGCCGGCGACGCCGTCGAAGCATGCGACAGCGCCGTCCAACACGCGCAGCGAACGCTCGACTTCAATGGTGAAGTCGACGTGGCCGGGGGTGTCGATGATGTTGATGCGGTGATCGTTCCAGAAGCAGGTGGTGGCCGCCGAGGTGATCGTGATCCCGCGCTCCTGCTCCTGCTCCATCCAGTCCATGGTGGCGGCGCCGTCGTGGACTTCGCCGATCTTGTAGGACTTGCCGGTGTAGTAAAGGATGCGCTCGGTCGTGGTGGTCTTGCCGGCGTCGATGTGCGCCATGATACCGATATTGCGGTACATCGAGAGCGGATGGCTGCGGGCCATGGGACGATTTCCTCGGGTTCGGGTATGGGACGGTGCCGGGTGGCGGCCGCTCCCCCTGGTTCAGCTTTGTGTTCAGTTCATGACAGTCGTGCCACCGTGCCAGCGCCGGCGGGCGGGGTTGCTCCCCTCCCGATGACGCGCCCCTTTTGCCAAGGGGTCTGGACGCGGCAACCTGCTGTGCCGGCGGCGCCTTTACCAGCGTCCGTGGCACATGGCCAGATCAGCATTGCACCAATCGGTTCCGGCGGTTCGCAGCCGCCGGGCGCCGTTGGTTTCCACCCCGGTCTGGCCATCGTCCGGTGTGCACCGGACTCTGGCCGAACCCTGACCGCAGCGGGGGCCGGTGTTGCGCGGCGGCCAGTGCCACCGGCGGGCGGTGGGGCTGGGACGGCGCGCGGCCACGGGCTGGCGCGGTTGCGCCGTTTCCGGCGGTGAGGCCTTTGCGGCTGGCGGCTTGAGCCATGCCGGGCCGAGGCCGTTTCCGGCTTTGCGCCGCGCGTGGCTTTGGCTGGGCTGGCTTTCGGCCGGGCTCGTCTGGACTGGCTGGCCCGGCCGGGTGGCTTGGGCTGGCTGATCCGGGCGGGCTGGTCTGGTTGGCGGTGCGGATGGCGTGGGGTGACCCGGTGCCGTCCGTCGGCCTTATATCTTGGGATGCGGGGGCGGCAGTGCAAGGGGAGGCCCCAGCCCTGCCGCCATCCGTATCCGATCCGTGGCGATGCCCGTTCGCCGGCGCGGGGCCGGCGTGGCAGGGCGACGGGTGCCGGACCTGCGCGGGCATCAACGGCGTTGGCAGCGGGGGCCGCGTGTGCCTCCGCTGCGCGCCGATTACCAGCGGTAGTGGCTGAACGCGCGGTTGGCGTCGGCCATGCGGTGCGTGTCTTCGCGCTTCTTCACCGCGTTGCCACGGTTGTTGGCGGCATCCATCAGCTCACCCGACAGGCGCGCGGCCATCGTCGTCTCGCTGCGGTTGCGGGCCGAGGTGATCAGCCAGCGGATGGCGAGCGCCTGGGCACGTTCCGGACGGACTTCGACCGGGACCTGATAGGTGGCACCACCGACGCGGCGGCTGCGGACCTCGATCTGCGGCTTCACGTTGTTCAGCGCATCGTGGAAGAGCTGAATCGGATCCGCCTTCGCACGGGTCTGCATGGTTTCCATGGCACCATAAACGATGCTTTCGGCCACCGACTTCTTACCATCGAGCATGAGGTTGTTCATGAACTTCGACAGGATTTGATCACCGTAAACGGGATCGGGCAGGATTTCCCGCTTTTCGGGACGACGACGACGTGACATTTTCGTTGAACTCCTTCGGAGTTGCGCCATCGGCATCCGCCGATGGCTTTCGGCTCCGGCCCGCTCCCCCTGCCCAGCCTCCCCAAGTCTACCGCGAGGGCAGTCTGGGCAGGGGGAGCGGGCCGGAGCCGATGTGTTCTTTCAACCGTTGGCCACGATCCGACACCTTGGCGCGGGCCTTGGCCTTGGCCGATTACTTCGGGCGCTTGGCGCCGTACTTCGAGCGGCTCTTCTTGCGGTTCTTCACGCCCTGGGTATCGAGGACGCCGCGCAGCACGTGGTAGCGCACGCCGGGAAGATCGCGGACACGGCCGCCACGGATCAGGGCCACCGAGTGCTCCTGAAGGTTGTGGCCTTCACCCGGGATGTAGCTGATGACCTCGCGGCCGTTGGTCAGGCGGATCTTGGCGACCTTGCGAAGCGCCGAGTTCGGCTTCTTCGGCGTGGTCGTGTAGACGCGGGTGCAGACGCCGCGCTTCTGCGGGTTCTGCTCGAGCGCGGGGACCTTGCTCTTGGCCTTCTGGGGCTCGCGGCCCTTGCGGACCAACTGGTTGATCGTAGGCATTGTGACTCTTCACCTTTTCTGGTGCCCCTTCCGGGCGGAAAAGTGGAAGACCACTTTTCCTGAAGGGAGCACAGGCCGCAGCAACGGTATGTTGCCGCGAAGCGCCCCTCGGTAGGCCGGGTGGCCGTCACGAGGGAGCGATGGCGGCGCGGGGTGCCGATCTGGGTGAAGCGTGGTTTGATCCCGGCAACGGCGAATCGGCGGGGCAATGCCCCGTTTCACCGTTTGCCGAGCCGAAAACGCTCCACCCGGGGGACATGCCGCGCCGGGTTACTTTGACGGATTACAAGGGGTTGGGGTTTGCACCCCGCCCTTACGCACCGGCAATGTTCAGCTCTTGCAAACTGGATCTGGCGTGCGGGTTTGACGACGCGTGCCTGATTGGGAGCGGCGCTTAGTTGGATTTGGGGGGGAGGTCAAGGGTGGCTGTTGATCGCCCCATGCGCATACGCGCGTCGTCGCTGACTACGAGCAGATCCGCCTTTACCTTGTCAAATTGGAGCCATAGCTTAGCAGTCCGTATCCGTTTGTCGCGAAGGAATGACCATTTCACTGATCAGAAAGGTTCGTCGAAGCATCGCCCCGAAAGGGCATGTCGATGCGGTGACTGCGCAACGGATTGCAGGCTGGGCGACTGGCTCCGGTCAGATCGACGTCGAAGCGTGGCTGGAGGAAACGTGCGTGGCGCGCGCCGCCACAACGATCGCGAGGCCGGATGTCGCGATGCTCTATCCGCAACGCGCGCAGGCCAAAATGGCAGGCTTTGTGCTAGACCTGCCAACCGATGCGCTGGGTCCCGAGGATTTGGCAGAGCTGCGCATCGTCGCCCGCCCACGCTCGCGATGGCGACCGGCAACGGTGATCGGACGGAGCCGGTTGGCCGGGAAGGACCTGCATCAGCAGATGGCCAACGCGGACAACAGTTGCATCGACGGCCCCTTCCCGAGGCAGGTCATCGACGCCATTGCCGCGCGCTGGCCTGAAGATTGCGCCGATCTGGCGTCAGTCGCGGGACAGCGCAGGTTCGCCGCGCGGTTGCGGCAAGTGTTTGCTACGCCGGGTTTGAGCGCGCTCCCGGCTTTCGCCGACTATGCACGCTATCTGAATACGACGATGGCACATTGCCAGTTCGTTGAGCGCCACTTTCCGCCGTACAATGCGCGGGCCGCGACCGGCGCCAACGACTTCCATTGCAAGCCGAACTCGGTTCGTGAATTGTTCGCCATTATTCACCAACTTTACGTACTGAAATCCTGGGGGGTGACAGGGGACTTCGCCGAATTCGGCTGCTTCAAGGGTTATAGTTCGGCGATGCTGAGCTTTGCTTGTGCCCAACTCGGCATCCGCATGCATATCTTCGACTCGTTCGAGGGCCTGCCACCGGCGGAAGGTTCGGGCTATCTTGCCGGGCAATACGCCGGCAGCCTGGAGGAAGTGACCGACCACGTCACGCGCTTTGGGTGCATTGAGGCTGTGACATTCCATAAGGGGTTCTTTGCCGACACGTTCAGAAATTGGCGCCCGGACCGGTTGATGTGCCTTTGGATGGATGTCGACCTTGAGGTGTCATCGCGCGACCTGATGGTGGTCGCCGACCGGATCGATCCACGTGCCAGTTTGTTCAGCCACGAATGCCCCGCCGAGGTTTTCCGCGACGGAGAGATTGCCAGAGCGCCGAGCCCCGACAATCCGATCCCGCCCATGCTGGAACGGCACGACGAATTGGAGCGTCCGCTGACCGGGCGTTACATCGCCGGATATACCGGCGCATTTTGGCCGCGCGAGGGCGGCATCCCGGTGGCAGACCCGGACGTAGTGGCAAGCCTGTTGAAACCCGCAGTTTAGACTGCGCCTTGCATCTGTCGTCAAAGGTATGGGAGCGCGAGGGACGAGTCCCTCGCATTTTCCCTTTTTCTTGCCTCCCCTTCCCTTTTGAAATCGCTGGCGAAAATAGCGGGGTGACTGTCCGGCGCGGGTGTCCGGTGAGGGAAATCGTTTTCCTACAGGTACTTGGTTGGGGTATTCCGCGCCTTGGGCAGTGATGGAGGCGGGTGTGGCGGGTGCCGGGGGTGGGGGTGAGGACGGGGGTGTCGAGAGGGTCAGGTGCTCGTCCAAGAGGCCGGGGCGGCGGACATCGCGGGTGGCGTTCAAGGGGGATCCTCTGGACGAGGACGATCCGTTGATGAGCTTTCCGCCTTATGTGCACCGGGCGGCGCGGGGGAACTCGATCACGCCGGCGCGGCAGCGGGCGTTTATCTCCGCGTTGGCGGGGAGCGGGATCGTGACGCAGGCGGCGCGGGCGATCGGGGTGAGTCTGGAGGCGTTGTACAAGTTGCGGCGGCTGGAGGGGGCCGAGGGGTTTGCAGCGGCGTGGGAGATGGCGCTGGAGCGCGGGCTGGCCCGGCTGGAGGACTGCGCGTTGGAGCGGGCGATTGCCGGGGAGGAGCGGCCGGTGGTGCGCGGGGGTGAGGTCGTGACCACCTGGCGGCGGTATGACACGCCGTTGCTGGTGTTTCTGCTGCGGCAGCGGCGGCCGGAGACTTACAACGACGGGCGATTTGTGACGCGCGCGGAGTTGCGGGCGGCCAAGCGCGAGGCGCGGGGCGCGTGGGACATGACGCAGGCGATGGACGACGGCAGCGGGGCGGTGGCGAGCATGTTGGCCAAGCTGGACGCGATGGTGGCGCGGCGTCAGCAAGAGCAGCCGGACGCGGACTGACGATGCCGCGCGCGGCGGGGGTGTCGCGCGGGGTTGGCGCGCGGGACGGCACCGCCGGTTTGCGCGGGGCCTCAGTCGGCGTCGGGTGCGGGGGTGTGCGCCTTTTTGGGCTTGGGGCGCGGGGCCTTGACGGCGGCGCCGATGGCGTCGTGCGGTTGATCGGCGGCCGTGGTGGTGGTGGGCAGTTTGGGGGCGGGATCGACGGGCTGGTTGGCCTCACGAATCTCGAAGTGGAGTTCATCGCCCTTGGCGCGGCCGCTGTGGCCGGCGAGGCCGATGCGTTCGTGGGCGCGGACGGTGTCGCCCTTGGCCACGGTGAGCTTTTGCAGGAAGCCGTAGGCGGTTTGCCAGCCGTTGCGGTGATCGATCACCACGAGGTTGCCGAAGCTCTCCGGCTCCTTGCCGGCGAAGATGACTTCGCCGCCGGCGGAGGCGCGGACGGGGGCGCCGGCGGGGGCGGCAATGTCGATGCCGTCGTGGTAGTTGGCGGTGTCTCGCGCGGCGTAGGGGCGCAGGACCTTGCCGGCGATGGGCCAGGCGAATTTGGGCGCGGCGGTGCCGGCGTGATCGGTGGAGGCGCCGTGGACCGCGCGGTTGATCTCGTCACCCTCGTCATCGGCGGCGCCGGGTTTGGGCTTGGCCGGGGGCGGGGTTTTGGCGGACAGGACGCTGGGGATCAGCAGTTTCTGGCCGACGCGCAGCGGATCGTCCGGTTGCATGGCGTTGGCCACGGCGATCGAATCATAGGGCACGCCATAGCGATAGGCGATGTCGAAGCCGGTTTCGCCGGGTTGCACGACATGGTGGCGGGTGCGCGGGAGGGCGAGGCGTTGGCCGGCGCGGACCGCGTAGGGCGGTTTGAGGTTGTTCGCCTCTATGATCAGGACGCGGGGGACTTCGGCGCGGGTGGCGATGCCGCCGAGGGTCTCGCCGGGTTTGACGACGTGTTCGACCTCTGCCGAGGGGGGGACGACGGCGGCCACGGGGTCATCCGCCACGACGCGGCGGTGGGCGTGGTGTTGCGGCTCCGCCATGGCCGGGGTGGCCAGCGCGAGCGCCGCCAAGGGCGCGATCCAGCGGCGGGTCATTGCGCGAAACGCTCCGCCAGGGCGGGGAGCGAGGCGGCGTGGGTGAGATCGAGTTGCAGCGGGGTCACCGAGATATAGCCATCGCCCACAGCCTCCAGATCGGTCTGGTGGCCGGGGGTGTGTTCGATGCCGTGGAGGCCGAACCAGAAATAGCGGTAGCCGCGTGGATCGGTACCCTCCACCACGGAGCCGCGCGCGTAATCGTGGAAGCCCTGGCGCACGGCGCGGATGCCTTTGACTTCGGCGGCGGGGAGCGCGGGGAAGTTGACGTTGACCAGCGTGCGCGGGGCGAAGGGGGCGCCGAGCAGGGGGCGAAGGACCTGTTCGCCCCAGTGGGCCGCCGCGTCGAACGGGACGGCGTCGCCCTGGCCCTCCTTGGCGTAGACCTGACTCAGCGCGATCGAGCGGATGCCGGCCAGCGCGCCCTCGATGGCGGCGGCGACAGTGCCCGAGTACGTGACGTCGTCGCCCAGGTTGGCGCCGCGGTTGACGCCCGAGAGGATCAGGTCCGGCGCGGCGGGGAGCACCTTGCGCAGGGCCATGGTGACCGAATCCGTGGGGGTGCCGCTGACCGAGAAGCGGCGCTCGTCATGCTGGCGCAGGCGGACGGGGCGGGTGAGCGTGAGCGAGTGGCCGGCGCCCGACTGCTCTTCCGCCGGGGCGCAGATCCAGATGTCGTCCGACAGGGTGCGGGCGATCGCCTCCAACACCTTCAAGCCTGGCGCGTGAATCCCATCGTCGTTGGTCAGCAGGATGCGCATGTCGCCCCTTTTTCCTTGGCAACGCACCCGCTGCGGCCCTTTTGCGCTCTATACGCGCAAACCCCCGCCGGCAACGTGTGCGACGGGGGCATTCAACGTTTTCGGAGATGTTTTTTGCCGATGGATTCTCGGTTTCGGGCATAAATTGGGCGGGTTTTTGCGCTGACGCCGCCTGTGGCGCGCCGTCGGCCCGCCGGGCCCATGCGCCCGTGTCCGCCATGCACATCCGGGCCCCACCCCCCGGCGGGGGCCCAAAAGCGCATGGCGGGTGCCGTGATCAGGGTGCGGGCTGGTGGGTATCGTCGTTGATGTTGACGTTCCGGGCCGCGTTGTCGGCCGCGCGCATGTCGGCGGCGGCCTGATCGTTGGGCTGGCTGTCATAATGGGCCGAGCGGTCGAACAGGAAGGCGCTGACCCCGATCATGAAGGCGAACACCAGCGCCATGACCACCGTGGCGGTGCGGCGGGCCGACGAAATTTCCGCTTCCGCATCGCGGTAAGGATCGTCGCGAAGACTTTGTTCGGTAGCCATAACTTCTCTCCAATACTTGACCCGGCCGGCCATGTGGGCCGCGCCCGGGACCGCGCCCGCTGTCTGGTTTGGTGCATAGACGCGAGACAATCGCCGCACATGCGGCCACAGACCCGTCATCAAACCCCGCCGGACCTTGCCTGCGGCGCTTTACGCCTGCCCAACCCCCACCCTGTGTACACCGGCGCGGTCAGCCAAGGCGTGTCACATAGATCAACAACCGAACCAAACCGGCCGATAGCGCAGGGAAATATCACAGCATTGACGATTCGGCTAGAAATATATCTCAGTTGAACACTAAATCGAAACAATCATTCGGCAATATAGAATGACGCGCGTAGAAGAAAACAACTTCACATGCCAGTTCAACGTCCTATTGCGGGTTCCTCAACCGGAACGGGTCGCCGGAGGGCGCGGCGCCGGACCGGGTGTTTCGCGGGTGACGGGCACATTGCGGGGGGCATGGGGATAGCACCCGTCACCCGCGCGGAGATGCGGCGAGGGGCGTGGCCGTCGATCGACCTCGCCCGTCAGCGCACCCCCAAACCACTATATCGGCGGCGCGCGGTCGATGGTTTGCGGCGCGGACGCCATCTCGCCGATTGCCGGCGGGGCCGGGCTGCGAATTGCCGGCGGGGCCGGGTTCCGGATCGCCGACAGGGCCGGCGGCTGAACCGCCGGCGGCGCCGGCTGCTGGATGGCCAGCGCCACGGGCGGCGGCGCGATTGCCAAAGTGCGGAGCAATTCACGTTGCGACGCCTGGCCATCGAGGAACAGGCCAGCCGCGACCACGATCAACCCCGCCACGCCCCAGGCCAGCGCCACGACGCCCGGTGCCGAACGCGCAAAGGACGGATCCGGATCTGGCTGTGCCGCGCCGTGTCGATGGGCCACCCGGTCTCTCCCGCTGCCTGCGCATCGCCAGATGGCGGCAGAGATGTAACCGCCCGTCGGGGGGCGGGTTCCCTGCCGGACGGCGCACATGGCGAGAAAATTCGGCGGCGGCCCCGCCAAACGGCGCCCGCGGGGCGGTTGGCGGGGCCGCCCGGCGGGGTGCCGCTGTGGCATTCGCAGCTTTCCCTGGGTCCGTTGAGTCTGCTAATTGCGGGCAAACAGGGACCGACCGCCATGCAGATCGCCTACCTCATCCTCTGCCATACCCAGCCCGCGCAGATGGGGCGACTGGTCGCCGCGCTGCCGCGCACCTCGCCGATCTTTATCCACGTCGATGCGCGCACCCCGCGCGCCGACTATGACGCGATCGTGGCGCAGACCGCCGGGCATCCGCTGGTGCGTTTCGTGCGCCGCCACCGTTGTTTCTGGAGCGGATATGGCATCGTCCGTGCGACCAATACCCTGATCGCCGCCGCCGTGGCCAGCGGCATCCCCTTCGATCGCGCGACGCTGCTTTCGGGCACCGACTATCCGATCAAGCCGGAGGACGAGATCGCCGCGTTTTTCGCCGCCGCTGGCGCGCGCGAGTTCATCGAGACCTTTCCGCTGCACGCGCCCAACCGCTGGTCGAACCACGGCGGATCCTATCACGGGCCGGCGCGGGTCGACTGGTTCCACCTGCGGTTTCGCTCGCGCGCGTGGCGGATGCCGTGGTGGCGGCGGTTGCCCTATGGGTACGTGGCCTTTGGCGGCAGCCAGTGGTGGACGCTGACCCGGGCGGCGCTGGAGCATATCGACCGGGTGCGCGTGCGCCAGCCCCGGCTGCGCCGGTTCTTCCGCAATGTGTTCCTGCCCGACGAGAGCTATGTCCAGACAGTGCTGGGCAATTCATCGCTGGCCGCCAACATCGTCAGCGACGATTTGCGGCTGCACATCTGGGACCGGCCCGAGCCGCCCTATCCGGCGGTGTTGAAGACGGCGGATTTTGCGCTGCTGCAGGCCAGCGACCGGCTGTTTGCGCGCAAGTTCGACCTGCGCAACCATCCCGAGGTCTATGACCGGATCGATGGGCACTTGCGCGCTTAACATGCGACGCCGGTGGCGGCGGAGGCATTGACCGGGCCTGAGCGCGGCGTTGGCGGGAAAAATCACGCGTTGCGGGGTGCGACTGTTGCGCGGTTCGTCGCGGAAATCTGCCATTCCGGCGCACATTGATGCAAAAGGCGCAACTGACGCTCAATTTTTTGCGTTTGCTGCATTGCACCAAAGGCCAATAAGCTGAGCCTCATAAGGAAATCGAGGGTCTGCAAGGCATGTCTAGGAGATCGACATGCGCAAATTGGTTATTCTGCTCGCTCTGTGTGGCGCTGCCACCCCTGCCCTCGCCAAGCCGGTGTATCACTTCACCGATCTGGGCGACGATTATGCCTACACCGTTGCCCGTGACAACCACGGCCAATTGATCATCTCCGGCACCGAAGCTGGCGACAACAGCGAATTCAAGCTGGTCGTGGCTGGCCATTCGGTGCGCGGCAACTTTGGCAGCCGCTATGTGACCTTCCCGGTCAGCGACGCCCAGATCGCCCGGCTGAACGACGAGTTCGCCGCCGCCGAAAAGGGCGAGACGGTCGCCGCCAATTAATCGCGGAGCATCGCGCAAAAAAGTGGGAACCGGTTTTTTGCATCAGCGATGCGGCATCACATGATGCGTGCATCGCGCAAAAAAGTGGGAACCGGTTTTTTGCAATCGGCGATGCCACCACGATCATCGGGTGGTTTTCAACAGATCGGCACCGGTGGGTTTCCCCGCCGGTGCCGTTTCTGATTCCGGGTTCAGCGGACGGGCGTGATCGCCTCGACCCCGCCCATCCACGGGCGCAGCGCCGGCGGGATTTCCACCGCGCCATCGGCCCGCTGCCAGTTTTCCAGCACCGCGACCAGCGTGCGGCCCACCGCGAGGCCCGAACCGTTCAGCGTATGGGCAAAGCGCGTGCCCTTTTGCTGGCCGGTGCTGCGGAAGCGGGCATCCATGCGGCGCGCCTGAAAATCGCCGCAGTTGGAGCAGGACGAGATCTCGCGGTAACGCGCCTGGCCGGGCAGCCAGACCTCCAGATCGAAGGTGCGGCGCGCGGAGAAGCCCATGTCGCCGCTGCACAGCAGCATGCGGCGATAGGGCAGATCGAGCGATTCGAGGATGAATTCGGCGGCCGCCGTCATCCGCGCGTGTTCGGCGTCCGACTGTTCGGGGGTGGTGATCGAGACCAGTTCCACCTTGTCGAACTGATGCTGGCGGATCAGGCCGCGCGTATCCTTGCCGGCGGCGCCTGCCTCGCTGCGGAAGCAGGGGGTCAGCGCGGTGAAGCGCAGCGGCAGTTCCTCCTCCGCCAGGATCTTTTCGCGCACGAGGTTGGTCAGCGAGACTTCCGCCGTGGGGATCAGCCAGCGGCGCTCGTTGTTCAGGCGGCTTCGAAGTCCAGCATACGCCGCCTGAACCTCAAATCGGTCTGATTGATCGACAGCGCCCATCTCAGCCCCTGCCGTCAGTTCACCACCGACTGCCGCGAACAAATCCGCCTCAAACTTCGGTAGCTGTGCGGTGCCAAACAAAGCATGATCCCGCACCAGCACCGGTGGGGCAACCTCCTCGTAGCCAAAGCGCGTGGTGTGCGTGTCCAGCATGAACTGGCCGAGCGCGCGCGACAGACGCGCCACCGGGCCGCGCAGGTAAGCAAAACGGGCGCCGGAGACGACTTGCGCCGATTCGAAATCCAGCCCCAGCGGCGCGCCGAGATCGACGTGATCGCGGGCACCCTCGGCGCTGCGCGGGTTGCCCCAGCGCTTGACCTCGACATTGTCGTCCTCGTCCGCGCCCTCGGGCACATCGGCCTCGGGCGCGTTGGGCAGGGCGGCCAGCGTGGCAGCGACAGCCTCGGCCGCAGCCTTTTGCTCTTCCTCGAGCGCGGGGATCGCCGCCTTCAGCTCGGCCACGCGCGCCATCAGCATCTCGGCCTTGATCTCGTCACGCGCCGCCTTGGCCGCGCCGATGGCCTTCGACGCCTCGTTGCGTTCGGCCAGCAGGTCTTGCAGCCGGGTGGTCAGGCCGCGCGCGGTGGCGTCCGCCGCCAGCAGCGACGCCGATTGCGCCGCCAGCCCGCGCCGCGCCAGCGCCGCATCGAAAGCCTCAGGATTGTCGCGGATCAGCCGGATGTCATGCATGGCGCACGCGGTACAGAGCCGGGGGCGCGCCCGTCAAGCACGGAGCGCGCCGGTTTGGCCCTAAGCCGCGAGGCGGAACACCGTGCCCATCAGCAGAAACGCCGCGAGCCAGTAGCCGGCGTCGATCGCCCATGCTTTGACGCCGAGGCGCCGCTGGGCGGTGGTGATGGCCAGCGCGGGGGCGATCATGGTGAGCGCGAAGCCGCCCGACATCATCCAGTACAGCCACGGTTTGGCGGCCAGTTCGGTGGGGCCGACTCGGGCGAAGTTGTGGCCGATGAGGCTGGCGGGGATCAGCAGCGCGAGGGCCAGGCCGATGAGCGGGGGGTGGGGTGCCGCCTTGAACAGCGCACCGTACCACAAGGGCGCGAGCGCAAGCGCGACCAGCGCGGCGGCGAGGACGGATGGCCAGTGGACGGGGCCCATGGGTGGAGTGCCTTTGGTTGTTGGGAGGGTGGGTTTATAGGCGGGGCTTGGGAAGGGAAAGGGCCTCCGGCGGGCAAAGGGCACGGCGCATTTCGTTTGAGAAATGCGACCAACAAGTACTCCCCTTTGCCATCCCGTTCCTGTTATGAAAACACACGCGACATTGTGCCGTCGGCTATGCGCCAGTGGCGGCGGCATTCCATGCGACCGCCTGATGATAGATCGCGCATTCGTCGGTGAACAGTCTTTCGTAAACCGGGCGCCACTGCGATAAATCCGCGTTCCGTTCGGTGGCGTTATCGTGGGGCACCGGCACGTGCGGCTTGCCGAGGGCGGCGGCCAGACCGGCCATCGAGGCCGCATAGCGTTCCATGATGCCCACAAAGACAAAGTGTCGATCGAAGACCCGATCGAGATCGGCGGCACCCGGTGGCAGCGGCAGGTGCCAGATCATCGAGTAACTGTTGCGCCGCTCCGCCTGCTCGGCGGCGCGGCGGTGGAGCCAGACATCGAAGGTGGGGTCATCGGCCAGATCGGGGATCGTCTGGCCCGCGTGATGTCGGCGGTTCAAATAGAACCATTGCGACAGGAAGCGATCGAAGGGATCGCGCAGGAAGATGATGTGCTGTGCGACGGAAGGATAAAAGTCGCGGGTGCCCATCTGGCGGGCGGCGTTGAAATGGCCATGGATGCAGATGCCCGGCCGCAAGGCGTGGCGATCGGGCAGCAGCGATCCGTCGCGATAGTGGAGCAGCAGATCGTCCTGGAACCAGGCCATCAGCACTTCGCGCAGGCTGGAGCCGCCGGTTTTCGGCACGTGGAGCGAAATCAGCGGGGACGCGGCGTCATAGGTCGGCATCGGGCCTCTGCGGATGGTGCGATGGGTGCGATCGGTGCGGTTCTGCATCGCATCGATACATCAAGCGGCACTGGGCACAGCCGGAACCAGAACCGTTCCGGCGCGACAGGCGCCACGCATCGGGTGGGCGCTGCGTGGTTGTTCTGGCCCTCTGGAGCCCCCGCCCCACCCGGCTGATGACGCGCGACACAAATGCGACTATGGCGCGGCGCCATGAGCGAGACATTTCCCCCCGCAACCCCGGCCCCTTTGATCATCGACGAGGCGCCGCGCGTTGGCATGGTGAGCCTGGGTTGCCCCAAGGCTTTGGTCGACAGCGAGCGCATTTTGACGCGGCTGCGCGCCGATGGCTATGCCATGAGCGCGGATTATGCCGGGGCCGATGTGGTGCTGGTCAATACCTGCGGGTTCCTCGATTCGGCCAAGGAGGAGTCGCTGGCGGCGATTGGCGAGGCGATTGCCGAAAACGGGCGGGTGATCGTCACCGGGTGCATGGGCAACGAGGCGGAGGTGATTCGCGCGCGCTTCCCCGACGTGTTGGCGGTGACGGGGGCGCATCAGTATGAGGATGTCGTCGAGGCGGTGCATCTGGCGGCGCCGCCGGCACGCGGCCCGTTTGTCGATTTGATCCCTCAGCCCGATGACGTGAAGCTGACCCCTCGGCATTACAGTTATCTCAAGATTTCAGAGGGGTGCAACCATCGGTGCAGCTTCTGCATCATTCCGCAGTTGCGCGGGGATCTGGTCAGCCGCCGGATCGATGCGGTGCTGCGTGAGGCCGAAAAGCTGGTCGCGGCGGGGACGCGCGAGCTGCTGGTGATCTCGCAGGATACCTCGGCCTATGGCGTGGATATCCGGCATGAGCCACGGCTGTGGAAGGACCGGCAGGTGCGCGCGCATATGACCGATCTGGCGCGCGAACTGGGTGGGTTGCGGGGCGCGGATGGGGTGCGGCCGTGGGTGCGGTTGCACTATGTGTATCCCTATCCGCATGTCGAGGATGTGATCCCGTTGATGGCCGAGGGGCTGGTGACGCCTTATCTCGACATTCCGTTCCAGCATGCCGCGCCGAACGTGCTGCGCGCGATGAAGCGGCCGGCCAACGAGGCCAAGGTGTTGGAGCGGTTGAAGGCGTGGCGGGGGATTTGCCCGGATCTGGCGATTCGGTCGTCGTTTGTCGTCGGGTTTCCGGGGGAGACCGAGGACGATTTCCGGTATCTGCTGGACTGGCTGGACGAGGCGCAGTTGGACCGGGTGGGGGCGTTCCGCTTTGAGCCGGTGGCGGGGGCGGCGGCCAACGACTTGCCCGGCGCGGTGCCCGAGGCGGTGAAGGAAGAGCGCTTTGCCCGTCTGATGGAGAAGACCGAGGCGATCTCTGCGGCCAAGCTGGCGGCGAAGGTGGGCCGGGTGATCCCCGTCATCATCGACGAGGTCGGCGAGCCGGACGAGGATGGCGATGTCGGAGCCACGGGGCGATCGCAGGCCGATGCGCCGGAGATCGATGGGCAGGTGTTGTTGCGCGATGTGCCCGAGGGCGTGGCGCCGGGCGCGATTGTGCAGGTGCGAATCGAGGATGCCGATGCGCATGACCTGTTTGGTGTGATCGAGGGGTTGTGATTGCAGAAAGCGCGTTGGTTGGGTTCGGCGGTTGATCTGGCGCGTGGCTGATGACGGGAAACTGCGGATATTTTGAGTTTACACAGGTATGTGTGCATTTTTTGCATGCCGCCTGTCACTTTTCGCAGTTGCAGCAACAACCGTTTTCGGGTTTAAGGAACTCGCCTTTCAGGCATCCTCTCCCAAACTTTCCAAGGGCCGGTCGCAAGACCGGCCTTTTTTTTGCGCGCGGCGGGGGGTGGTGGTTAGCTGCCATTCATCGCAAGAGGCGCAAGAGACACGTCGCGGCAGATCGCGATAAGGTCGGCTCCATAGGATGGCACGATTACCACCATGGAAACCTCGCCATTGGCAATGCGGGCGGACTGCCGCTCAACAACCGCCGCATGCGCCCTGTGGTATTCCTCCGCGGCTGACGGGTGCGGTGGGCCGAACAAACGCTCAAGGCCAGAATGCTCGTAAGGAGCTTGACCGCTGACCACCTCCACCATGGAGATGATGTTGCCTTGCCTGAAGTCCTCCATGTGCAGAACTTCAAGCCCCCCGAGTGTAAGCTTGTATTCCTCGCCCGTGGTGCGCTGAAGAAGGATCGTCGCCGTGTCGCTGCCCAGAACGATCCCGGTGAGCAGGCCGTCGTGGAAGTTGGAGAACGCGTGAGCCATGATCCGACGTAAGGTAGGCGAGGCTATGTCCGCAAGTGGGCGCAACCTGTCCCTCCCCCGCCAACGCCGCCAAAGTCATGGGAGCGCGAGGGGTGTGCCCCTCGCATTTCGCCTTTCCTTCCCCCCTGCCCCGCCATTTGCCCGGTGCTGCCACAAAGGCCCTCTTCCGGGTTCGGCGCGAATGGCTTAGGCCTTGCGGGTGATGGCTGATTCGACTTCCTCGACCCCGGCGCCGGCCTCGGCGCGCATCTGGACTGCCGCGCTTGTCGTGATTGGCGACGAGATTCTGTCGGGGCGGACGCAGGACCGCAATGTCGCGCAGATTGCCGCGTGGCTGGGGGTGCAGGGCATCCGGCTGCGCGAGGTGCGGGTGGTGGCCGACGACATGGACGCCATCGGCGCGGCGGTGAATGCCTTGCGGGTGGCGCACGACTATCTGTTCACCACCGGCGGCATTGGCCCCACGCATGACGACATCAGCGTCGATGCGGTGGCGGCGGCGGTCGGCGTGCCGGTGATCGTGCATCCCGAGGCGCGGGCGATGCTGGAGGCCTATTACGCGACGCGCGGGGGGATCAACCCGGCGCGGCTGCGCATGGCGCGGGTGCCCGAGGGGGCGGCGCTGATCGTCAACCGGTATTCGGGCGCGCCGGGGATCCAGTGGGGCAACATCTATATGATGGCCGGGGTGCCGACGATCACCGCCGGGATGCTCGATGCCTTGACCGGCACGCTGGAGGGCGGGTTGCCGGTGCTGTCCGAAACGGTCGGTTGCTGGGTGGCGGAGAGCGAGATCGCCGACTTGTTGCGCGAGACCGAGAAGGCCTTTGCCGACGTGCAGATCGGGTCCTATCCGTTCTTCCGCGAGGGGCGGACGGGGGCCAACTTCGTGGTGCGATCGGTGACGGCGGACGTGCTGGCGGCCTGTGTCGCGCAACTGTCCGAGGGGCTGGACGCGCTTGGGCGCGCACCGGTGCTCGGCGGGATCTGATGGTGCGTGGCGCGGGGCTGGCGGCGGTGGTGCTGGCCACGGCGCAGGTGGCCATGGCGGCGGGCATTTCCCTGAACAGCGGCGAGCAGGCGCGGCTGAGCGCGTTGGAGGCCGCTCTGGCGGCGCAGCCGAGCGCGACGCGGGCGCTGGCCGGGTGGTGCGCGGCGCGCGGGTTGGCCAACCCGGCGCGGATCGTGGCCGAGCCTGTGGCCGGCGACGATGCCGGGGTGCCCGCAGAGGCCTGGGGCGTGCTGGGGATATCGGGCACCGAGCCGCTGGGGTATCGCCATGTGCGGTTGCGTTGTGGCGGGGTGGTGCTGTCAGAGGCGCACAACTGGTATGTGCCGGGGCGGCTGACCGATGCGATGCGCCGGGTGCTGGGCACCACCGACACGCCGTTCGGCACGGTGGCGGCGCCTTTGGGCTTTACGCGCGAGCCGTTGGCCACTGTGCGCGGGGCGGGCATGGGCTGCCCGGCCGACACGGTTCTGACGCACCGCGCCTTGTTGCGGTTGCCCGATGGGCGGCCTTTGGCCTTGCTGGTGGAGTGTTATACGCGCGCGGCGGTGGCCTGAGCCGAGGTCAGTTGAGCGCCGCCAGCCATTCGGCGATCATCGATTGGCCCGCCTTCACCGCCACCGGGCCATGTTCGGCGTGGTCCGCCGCCAGCGCCTGCGGGCAGCAGCCCGCATCGGCGACATCCTCCGGCCATTTCGCCAGCCAAGAGCCGAAACGCGGGTCCTCGCCCATTTCGGCGTGGAATTGCAGCGCCAGCAGGTTGCGCCCCCGGCGAAAGGCCTGGTGCGGGGTCAGCGCGCTGCTGGCGAGGTGTTCGGTGCCCTGCGGCAGCGCGAACCGATCGCCGTGCCAGTGCAGCAGCGGCACGCCATCGAGGTGGCGCAGCGGGCTTTGCGTGGCGGCGGGGGCGAGACTGACCGGGGCGAAGCCGACCTCCTTGGCCGGGCCGCGTTCCACCGGCGCCGCCAGCGCCGCCGCGATCATCTGCGCGCCCAGGCACACGCCCAGCGTCGGCCGATCGGCCGCGAGGCGCCGGCGGATACGTTCGAGCTGGCACACGATCCAGGGGTGGCGTTCGGTTTCATAGACCGACATCGGCCCGCCCATCATCACCACCAGATCGGGCGCGCAGATGTCGATCTGGGGGAAGGTCGGGTCGCAGACGTCGATGCGATCGATGTCGTAGCCCGCCGCCTCGATCGGGGTGCGGAAGCCGGCGACGCCTTCCACCGGCACGTGGCGGATGACCAGCGCGCGGCGCTTGGCGACAGAGGCGGGGCACAGAGAGGTCTTCGGCATGAGCAATGGGCCTTCGCGGGCACCCGGACAGGCGCGGCGGAATGAGACTCGGACTTATTCCATGTCATAATTCCATCTACGCGATAGACATTCGAGAATATGTTGCCACCGGCATAGGCGCGCTTGCTTGGCCCGGCCTTTGGCGGAATGGTTGCGCATGAAACGCAAAAGCCCCGCCGGTGGTCGGCGGGGCTTCAGGTTTGGGCCATCCGGCCCGCAAGGTGCCGGGCAGGCTTCAGTCGGCCGCAGCGTCGGCCTTGGGCTTGCGGCCGGGCTTGCCCTTGACCGGGGCAGCGACAGCCGAGGCCGAGGCCGGCTTGTGGCCGAGGCCGATCTTGACCGCCAGCGCCTTGCGCTTGGCCGCGTAATCGGGGGCGACCAGCGGGTAATCGGCGTTGAGGCCCCAGCGGTTGCGATATTCCACCGGCGAGAGATTGTGATCAGTGCCCAAGTGACGCTTGAGCATCTTGAGCTTTACCCCGCATTCCAGGCAAGTAATGCTGTCGGGCTTGATCGAAGAGCGGATCGAAACCGCCGGCTCGCGCTTCTCTTCCACCACCGGTTCGGGCTTGCCCAGGCCGGCAAGCGAATCATAAACCGCACGGATGAGCGTCGGCAGTTCTTCTGCGCCCACGTTGTTATTGCTGACGTGCGCTGAAACGATGTCCGATGCGAGCGTGAGGAGGGTTTCGTCTGTCATATACTCACTTTCAACCGAAGGTTTTCGGGATGCTTTATAAAAAATGGCAGCCATCAGGCGACATTATGGTGAACATTTTATGAAGCCTTATTACATATGTCTATAGCAGATCGCCACGGCATCCACTTTCATGTGCGTAGACGCACAATCAATCGATGCGGTCTGCTGATCTGCGCCTGCGTATTTCTGGCGAGGCATTCCCGGATCGCATGCGTTGCTTACACCTGCGAGGGTTGATCCCTGCGGTTAAACGCATGGGTCATCCGCTTTCGCCATCGCCATGGAATGGGCGATCCGGCACCGGCCCGGTCAAAAAAAGGGCCAGTCTTGCGACCGGCCCTTGAAAAGTTTGGGAGAGGATGCCTGAAAGGCGTCACCTGTCTACGCAGCGGGTGCAGCTTTCGCAAATGCGAATGGCCTGCGGTCAATGCAGGTTTTTGCAACTGCAAGCCGATATCTGTGGCCGGCCCCCTCGCCGCAAACACCAACGCCGCTTGCTTTTTCGCCGAATCACGCTAAGGGCCCACGCTTCCGTGGAACCGGACCGTTCAGGCCCGGCCTTCGCGGAACTCCGCGCGGAAGGGGCCACCCGGCCCCGCCATCACCGCTCACTCTGAGGCCCGGGCGACCGGGCCGACAGGACGAAAGGAGGCCAGTCATGGCCAAGAAGATCGACGGTTATATCAAGTTGCAGATCAAGGCGGGTGAAGCCAAGCCCAGCCCGCCGATCGGCCCGGCATTGGGTCAGCGCGGCGTCAACATCATGGGATTCTGCAAGGAATTCAACGCGGCGACCCAGGAAGTCGAGAAGGGCACGCCCCTCCCGACGATCATCACGGTGTTCTCGGACAAGTCGTTCACTTTCATCACCAAGACGCCCCCGGCCACCTTCTTCATCAAGCAGGCACTCGGCCTCAAGTCGGGCTCGAAGCTGCCCGGCAAGGAGAGCGCCGGTTCGATCACGCGTGCGCAGTTGATCGACATCGCGCAGAAGAAGATGAAGGATCTCAACGCCAACGACATCGATCAGGCGGCGAAGATCATTGAAGGCAGCGCCCGTTCGATGGGCCTCAGCGTGGTGGAGGGCTGAACCGATGGCCAAGCAGACCAAGAAGGAACAGGCCCTCGCTGCCAAGCTGGGCGATAACCAGTCGCTGCACGGCATCGACGACGCGATCCAGTTGCTGAAGGACCTTGGCACCGCCAAGTTCGACCAGACGCTTGAAATCGCCATGAACCTCGGCGTCGATCCGCGCCACGCCGACCAGATGGTCCGTGGCATGGTCTCGCTGCCCGCAGGCACCGGCAAGGACGTCAAGGTCGCGGTGTTCGCGCGCGGTGACAAGGCCGAAGCGGCTCTGGCCGCCGGTGCCGATCGCGTGGGCGCCGAAGACCTGCTCGAAGACATGCAGGCTGGCAACCTCGACTACGGTCGCGTCATTGCCACGCCCGACATGATGGGCATCGTCGGCCGCCTCGGCAAAGTGCTGGGCCCCAAGGGCCTGATGCCGAACCCGAAGCTGGGCACCGTCACCCCCAACGTCGCCGATGCGGTCAAGGCCGCCAAGGCCGGCCAGATCGAGTTCCGCGTCGAAAAGGCCGGCATCATCCACGGCCCGCTCGGCAAGCTCTCGTTCTCGAACGAGGACCTGCGCAAGAACTTCGACGCCTTCGTCGATGCCATCGTCAAGGCGAAGCCCGCCGGCGCGAAGGGCAAGTATGTCCGCAAGATCGGCCTCTCGTCGTCGATGGGCCCGGGCATCAAGATCGACATCGCCGCGATCGGTCATTGATCGGCTCCGCCGATGGGCGGTCATTGATCTGACGGCGGGGTTTCGCGCCTCCGCCCGATCATCGCGTTAACGAACGCCGGGGTGGTTTCGACCGCTCCGGCGTTTGGCGTTTTCGGGATTTCAAGAACAAGGGATGATGCGAGGGACTCGTCCCTCGCGCTCCCTCAACGTGTCTACCTTGCGCCTCGCGCGCAGCGGGGCGCGCCCATGACGGGGTTTCAGTGCCCAGTCCCCCGCTTCGGCGTTCGCGGCGAAGCCGCAATATGAATGGCCGCTGCGCGGCGGGGCGCGTGTGGCGACCAATCGCCGGCCCATAAAACGCTGATAGCCAAACCCGGTGGTTGCCGATGCGCGCGACGCAAAAGGAACGGGGAGCGCGAGGGGTTTGCCCCTCGCCCTTATCCTTTTCTGCCACGTATAATCCCTTACCCCCCACCACACCCCACCGACACCACCCCTCGCCCACACTCGCGCGCGATGCCTGCTACCAACGCCTTCCGCCCGACGCCCAACTTCCGCGCCCGACGCCGCCGGGGGCTGGTGCGCGCGGCGATGATCGATGGCGAGGGGCGCGAGCGGACGATCATCGTGCAGGATGCGTCCTCGACCGGGGTTTCGGCAACGGTGCAGGGGCCGGCGCCGCAGCCGGGGGCCTTGGTGGCGATCTGTCTGGCCGATGGGCGCATGGCCTGGGGGCTGGTACGCTGGGCCGAGGGGCATCGCTTTGGCGTGGAATTCGATGCGGCACTGGCGCCGCCCGCCGGTCTCACGCCTTAGGCAGTGCCGGTGGTGGGGGCCAGCAGCGCCGGATCGATCCCTTCGGCGCGCCATGCCGCGGCCCAGCGCGCCTCGGGCACGTGATCGAACACCAGCGGGCCGTTGCCTTGCGCCGCATACCAGCCGTGGTGGCGCATCTCGCCATCGAGTTGCCCCGCGCCCCAGCCGGCATAGCCCAGCGCCACCAGCCATTGTGCCGGTCCCTGGCCATCGGCGATGGCGCGCAGCACGTCGCGCGAGCCGGTGAGGCCCCAATAGGGCGTTTCCACCGGGCCCACGAGCAGCGTGCCCTCGCCGCGCCATTCGGGCGAGTGGAGCACGAAGCCGCGTCCGGGCTCCACCGGGCCGCCGTGGAGCACCGGCCCATCGGGGGCGAGGCCGGGTTCGATCTCCAGATCCTCCAGCAGGGTGTGGAGCGTGATGCCATCGAGTTCGGTATCGAGCGAGATGCCCAGCGCGCCCTCGCCATCGTGCACGCAGACCGCGATCACCGAGCGATCGAAGCGCGGATCGGGCATTCCGGGCATGGCCAGCAACAGCCGGCCGGCGAGCGAGTTGGCGAGCGTGGCGACCGAGCGAGCCATGACGCCAGCTTAGCCGACCTTGCGCCGCCTGCAACCGGAACATTCGCCAGTGCGGCACTAGGAAAGCGGCGATTTCGGGTCTGATAGGCGAGGTGGCTTGCCTCTGCGGGTGCGCGCGCCCAGAGGATGCCCCCGATCCGCCGGGCTTGGCGGCGCAGGGCCGTGCCGTTTGTTCGGCGCAGTCGGCGAAAAATGAAAGGTTTGCAATGACCAGCGGGCGCGCTTCGCTCACCCATTTGCAGCGGCTGGAGGCCGAGGCGATCCACATCCTGCGCGAGGTGGTGGCCGAGGCGGAGAAGCCGGTGATGCTGTACTCGGTGGGCAAGGATTCGGCGGTGATGCTGCATCTGGCGCGCAAGGCGTTCTATCCGGCGCCGCCGCCGTTTCCGTTGCTGCATGTCGATACGACGTGGAAGTTTCAGGAGATGTACCGCTTGCGCGACCGGATGGCGCGCGAGAGCGGGATGGAGCTGCTGGTCTGGCAGAACGCCGAAGCCAAGGCGCGCGGGATCAATCCGTTCGATCACGGCGCGCTGCACACCGACATGTGGAAGACCGAGGGGTTGAAGCAGGCGCTCGATCACTATGGCTTTGACGCAGCGTTCGGCGGCGCGCGGCGCGACGAGGAGAAGAGCCGGGCGAAGGAGCGGATTTTCTCGTTCCGGACGGCCACGCACGGGTGGGATCCCAAGAACCAGCGGCCCGAGCTGTGGAACCTGTACAACGCGCGCAAGCACAAGGGCGAGTCGATCCGGGTGTTCCCGATCTCGAACTGGACCGAGCTGGACGTCTGGCAATATATCCATCTGAACGACGTGCCGATCGTACCGCTGTACTTTGCCGCGCCGCGGCCGACGGTGGAGCGCGACGGGATGTTGCTGATGGTCGATGACGACCGGTTTCCTCTGCGTGAGGGCGAGGTGCCGGTGGAGCGCTCGATCCGGTTCCGCACGCTGGGGTGCTATCCGTTGACCGGGGCGGTGGAGAGCCATGCGGCGACTTTGCCCGAGGTGATCCAGGAGACGTTGCTGACCACCACCAGCGAGCGGCAGGGGCGCGCCATCGACAAGGATGCGGGCGGCGCGGGCATGGAAGTGAAAAAGCAGCAGGGGTACTTCTGATGAGCGACAGCACCCCCGTTTACGTCACCGACGCGCTGATCGCCGAGGACATCGACGCCTATCTGGAGACGCATCAGAACAAGACGATGCTGCGCTTCATCACCTGCGGGTCGGTGGACGATGGCAAGTCGACGCTGATCGGGCGGTTGCTGTACGATTCGAAGATGATCTTCGAGGATCAACTGGCGGCGCTGGAAAGCGATTCCAGGAAATCGGGCACGCAGGGGCAGGAGATCGACTTCGCGCTGCTCGTCGACGGGTTGGCCGCCGAGCGCGAGCAGGGGATCACCATCGACGTCGCCTATCGGTTTTTCAACACCGAGAAGCGCAAGTTCATCGTCGCCGATTGCCCGGGGCATGAGCAGTATACCCGCAACATGGTGACGGGGGCCTCGACCGCCGACCTTGCGGTGATCCTGATCGATGCGCGCAAGGGGGTGTTGGTGCAGACGCGGCGGCACTCGTACTTGTGCCACCTGCTGGGCATTCGGAATATCGTGCTGGCGGTCAACAAGATGGATCTGGTCGGATACGATCAGGCGCGGTTTGACGAGATTGTCGCCGATTATCGGGCGTTTGCCGGCTCGATCGGCATCGCGGGGTTCACCGCCATCCCGATCTCGGGGTTCCGGGGCGACAACATCACCACGCGGTCGGCGAACACCGCGTGGTACGCCGGGCCGGTGCTGATGGAGCATCTGGAGACCGTCGAGGTCAACTCGGCGCGCGATGCCGAGAAGCCATTCCGCATGCCGGTCCAGTGGGTCAACCGGCCCAATCTGGACTTCCGCGGGTTTGCCGGGCTGATCGCCGGCGGCAAAGTGCGGCCGGGCGATGCGGTGCGGATTTTGCCCAGCGGCAAGACCTCGACCGTGGCGCGGATCGTCACGTTGCCAGAGGTCGGTTTCGCAGGCGAAACCGCTGGGTCGGGCGATCTCGACGAAGCCGTCGCGGGCCAATCGGTCACGCTGACGCTGGCGGACGAGGTCGATTGCTCGCGCGGGGATGTGATCGCTGTGGCCGATGCGCCGCCGCAGGTGGCGGATCGCTTCGAGGCCAGCCTGGTCTGGATGGCCGACGAGGCGTTGATCCCCGGGCGCGGGTACTGGCTGAAGCTGGGGACACAGACCGTCTCGGCGACGGTGCAGGCGCCCAAGTATGCCGTCAACGTCAACACGATGGACCATGTCGCGGTCAAGACGCTGGATCTGAACGCCATCGGCGTCGCCGAAGTAGCCACCGACCGGCCGCTGGTGTTCGAGGCCTATGCCGAGAACCGGACGAGCCCTAACAAGGCATTGGGCGGCTTCATCCTGATCGACAAGCTGACCAATGCCACGGTGGCGGCGGGGATGCTGCACTTCTCGCTGCGGCGGGCGCAGAACGTCCATTGGCAGGCTTTGGACATCACCCGCGAGGCGCATGCGGCGATGAAGGGGCAGCAGCCGCGTCTGCTGTGGTTCACGGGCCTGTCGGGATCGGGCAAGTCGACCATCGCCAACCTCGTCGAGAAGAAGCTGCATGCGCTGGGCAAGCATACCTTCCTGCTCGATGGCGACAATGTGCGGCATGGGCTGAACAAGGACCTGGGCTTTACCGAGGCCGACCGGATCGAGAACATCCGCCGGGTGGGCGAAGTGGCCAAGCTGATGACCGACGCCGGGTTGATCGTCATCACCGCCTTCATCTCCCCCTTCCGCGCCGAGCGCGAGATGGTGCGCAAGATGCTGCCCGAGGGCGCGTTCATCGAGGTGTTCATCGATACGCCCTTGGCCGTCGCCGAGGCGCGCGATGTGAAGGGCCTCTACAAGAAGGCACGGTCCGGGGCGCTGAAGAACTTTACCGGGATCGACAGCCCCTATGAGGCGCCCGAGGCGCCCGAAATCCACGTCGATACCACCCGCGAAGGCGCCGAGGATGCCGCAGAGCGCATCGTCGATGTGATGCTCGGCGGGTGGATGCCGGTGATTTGAAGGTTTAAGAGGACAGGCAGGGGGCGGCGGCCCCCTCCCCGTTCCTGTCCACGTTGTGCCTTGCACGCGACGTGGTGGATGGGGGGTGTAAAGCCGGCATGGCCAGCCTTGCCTTGCGGCGAAGCCGCAGGATGTGAGGCGGCTTCGCCGCAGGCGCTGTGGGGCCGATGTGGCGCAGCATTCGATGAAACATCGCCATGATGACGCTTGGCTTCGCGCGGGGCGCAACGCAGACAGATATGGGAGCGCGAGGGGTTTGCCCCTCGCATTGATCCTTTTTTTGAAAACGGGGACACAATGACCAACCTGACCGACGGCGACCTGGCCGCGCATCTGGCCGAGACCGCCGGGCGCCTGCTGATCGAGGTCCGCGAGAGCGGGCTGGTGACGGGCAAGGCGCTGGGCGGCGCGGGGGATGCGACGGCGAATGCGTTCCTGTGCCATGCCCTGCGCGCGCAGCGGCCGGCGGACGGGTTGCTCTCCGAGGAGGAGAAGGACAACGCGGCGCGGCTGGGCGAGCGGCGGGTGTGGATCGTCGATCCGGTCGATGGCACGCGCGAGTATGGCGAGGCGCGGGCGGATTGGGCGGTGCATGTCGGGTTGGCGGTGGATGGTGTGGCCACGTTGGGCGCAGTGGCTTTGCCGGGGGCGGGCGTTGTCGTGCGGTCGGACCGGCCCGGCGTGGTGCCGCCTGCGCCTGAGGTATTGCGCATGGTGGTGAGCCGGACGCGGCCGGCGCGGGAGGCTCTGGCGGTGGCCGAGGCATTGGGCGCGGCATTGATCCCGATGGGCAGCGCCGGCGCGAAGGCGATGGCGGTGGTGCTGGGCGAGGCCGATATCTACCTGCATTCCGGCGGGCAGTATGAGTGGGATTCGTGTGCGCCGGTGGCGGTGGCGCTGGCGCATGGGCTGCATTGCTCGCGGATCGACGGGTCGGCTTTGGTGTATAATCAGGCGGATACGTACATGCCCGACCTGCTGATCTGTCGGCGCGAACATGCGGCGCGGGTTTTGGATGAAGTGGCGCGGTTGCAGGTTTGAAGGGGCGATTCCCGGGGGTCTAGACCCCCGGACCCCCATGACTTTTTGCATTGTGCGGGAACGGCGGCGTTGTGCCTTGCGGCGAAGCCAGTTTGAATGAAAGCGGCTTCGCCGCAAGGCGCACCGGCTCATGGCAAGCGTCCACGTGGACAAGTCATGGGAGCGCGAGGGGTGTGCCCCTCGCATTGCTCCCTTTCCTTCACCCCATCGCGTCGATCGCCGCCGCCAGATCGACATCGCGCTGCGACACCCCGCCCGCGTCATGCGTGGTCAGCCAGATGTCGATCCGGTTCCACACATTCGCCCACTCCGGGTGGTGATCGGCCTTTTCGGCGGCCAGCGCGATGCGGGTCATCAGCGCGAAGGCTTCGGAGAAATCGGCGCGGATGATACGCCGGTGGAGCGCGTTGCGCGCGGGGTCATAGGCCCATGCCGGCAGTGCGGCGAGAGCGGCAGTGCGGGCTTCGGGGGTGAGTGCGGCGATGCGGGGCATGGGGGTGCTTTCTTGGGGGGATGGCGCGGCATAAGCCGGGCTGATGGCGCGGCACAAGGGTCTCTGCGGTGATGGACAGGCGGGGCGCGATGGGCAACATGCGCGGCGAATCGGCGCCGCTTGCCCGGCGTCCTGTTTGCGCGAGGAGCCTTGCCCATGACCGACACCGCCACCGCCCTGACCGAGACCAGCGCCGTGCGCAGCCATGGCGGGACGCAGCACGTCTTCACCCACGCCTCCGCCGCGACGGGGGGCGTGATGACGTTCTCGGCCTTTGTGCCCGATCACGCGCCGGGGGCAAAGCTGCCGGTGCTGTGGTATCTCTCCGGCCTCACCTGCACCCATGCCAACGTCACCGAGAAGGGCGAGTTTCGCGCCGCCTGCGCCGAGGCGGGGATCGTGTTCATCGCCCCCGACACCAGCCCGCGCGGCGACGATGTGCCCGATGACGCGGGCTATGACTTCGGCAAGGGCGCGGGGTTCTATGTGGACGCCACCGAGGCGCCTTGGGCCACGCATTTTCGCATGCGCAGCTATATCGAGGACGAGTTGCCCGCCGTGGTGGCTGCACATCTGCCGGTGGATCTGGCGCGGCAGGGGATCACCGGGCACTCGATGGGCGGGCATGGGGCGCTGACCATCTCGCTGCGCAATCCGGGGCGGTTCCGCTCGACCAGTGCGTTTGCGCCGATCGTCAGCCCTTTGGCCTGCCCTTGGGGGGACAAGGCTTTGGGTGGCTATCTGGGCGCGGATCGGGCGGCCTGGCGCGCGTATGACGCCTGCGCGCTGATCGCCGATGGGGCGCGGGTGCCCGAACTGCTGGTGGATCAGGGCGCGGCCGATGCGTTCCTGGAAGGGCAGTTGAAGACCGGCTTGCTGGCCGAGGCTTGCGCCGCAGCGGGCATCCCGGCGGAGATCCGCATGCAGGCGGGCTATGACCACTCGTACTACTTCATCTCGACGTTCATGGCCGAGCACGTGCGGTGGCACGCGGCGCGGTTGCAGGCGGGGTGAAGGGGGCCCTGTCGGCGTCTCGCTGTCAGGCCAGACGCAGCACGACGGCACCACAGGCGATCATGCCCACGGCCATCAGCCGCGTTCGGCCGACACGCTCATGCAAGACGAGCGCAGATATGGCCGTGCCGAACAGGATCGACGTTTCCCGCAGCGCCGCCACAATCGCAACCGGAGCCACCGTCATGGCCCAAAGCGCCAAGCCATAGGAACCGATGGTGCCCGCGCCGCCGATCAGTCCCAAGTGCCAGTTCCGGCGCGTGTAGCCGCGAAACGAGCCGGGTCGCGCGATGACCGCCCAGGCCGTCAGGACCACCCCGGTCAGCAGGAAAATCCAGAGGGTATACGCGGCCGGGGCGGCTGATCGACGCACACCCGCACCGTCGATCAGCGTGTAGCCGGCAATGACGATCGCATTGCCGAGTGCGAGAACGATGCCTGTCCTGTTGGCGCCGCGCTGTACCGCCGCCGCCATGCTGAGCACGCCCGCGCAGATGACCCCGACACCGAGCCAGGCAAACCGCGACAGCGGCTCGCCAAGCCAGGCCACACTCGCCAAGGCCACCAGCAGCGGGGCGGTGCCGCGCATCAGCGGATATGTCAGGCTCATGTCAGATACGCGATAGGTGCGCGCCACGAGCACGAAATAGACGACCTGAAACACGGTGGACGCCGCGATGAAGGGCCAGCTCGCCCTTGCGGGAGGGGGAAGGAAAGGCAGGCTGACGGTCGCGATCAGTGCCGCCGACGCCGTGACCAGCACCGTGGTCAGCAACGTGTCGCCGCCCCCCTTTACGATCGCGTTCCATGAAGCATGCAGTGCCGCGGCGAAGATGACGATCGCGAATACCGAGAGTTCCATCAGGCGATGGTTAGACGGATGCTCTGCGCATGTCTGCCGCAACGTGATCGCGCAACGGCGGCAAGTGCCAACAGCAGCTTGAGCCGCATGTCCGGAACGACCGGTATGCCGCCGGGAACGTCGCCAACCGTCTCGCGCACGCGAGGAACCCAACGATACCTTTCAAGAAGCCGGCAAGAAACGCACCCTCATTCGCCCTTTGCTCCTTCAACACCGGCCAGCAGACAACCCATCGATTGCCGCAAACCGCACGCCCCCCAACCGCCGCGCCCGCGCCGCATCGATGCCCCCCAGCGCCACCGCCTTCCCGCGACACCGCCGCGCCAGCAACAACCACCGCACCGCCCCCAACACCGCGCCGCCGGGATGGCTCCGCGTTGCGAACATCGGCGAGAGCAACACGGCATCCGCCCGTCGCGCCGCACCGATCTCGGCCAGCGAATGCGCGGTGACCAACCGCACCCCCGCGCCACCACGCGCCACCAGCCGCGCCGCGCCATAGGCGCCGTCTGCCCCCCACGCCCGCGCCTCGGCCATCCCCCCGGCCAGCACCACCAGGCACCCACGCGCCCGCGCCGCGCGCAAAACCTGCTCAAAACGCACCCGCCGCGCCGCGGCATCCAGATGCCGGTGGCGGAATATGACCCCGCTGCCGCGCGGCAACCGCGCGATCGCGCACAGCAACCCGGCATCGTTGCGCGCATCGCTGACCAGCCACACGGCCGGCAGGGCATCCGTCGATCTCTGGCGCTTTGTCACGCCCGCGCTATAGCACCACGCCATGCGAACCCCAGTCTCTTCCACCCACGTGCCCCTGCCGCCCGGCGCCACCCCCGCCGAGCGCCTGACCGATGTCCAGCGCCGCGTTGCCGCCGCCGCGCGGATCGCGGGGCGCAAGCCCGCCGAGGTCACGCTGATCGCGATCAGCAAGACCCACGAGGCCGAGGCCATCCTCCCCCTGATCGCCGCCGGCCAGCGCGTGTTCGGCGAGAACCGCGTGCAGGAGGCCGCCGCCAAATGGCCGGCCTTGCGCGCAGCGCACCCCGACATCACGCTTCACCACGTCGGGCAGTTGCAATCGAACAAGGCCGAAGAGGCCGTCGCGCTGTTCGATTGCGTGCATGGGCTGGATCGGCTGTCGCTGGTCGGTGCGCTGGCCAAGGCGATGGAGAAAGCCGCGCGCCAGATCCCCAGCTTCATCCAGGTCAACATCGGCGCAGAACCGCAAAAGGGCGGCTGCGCGATTGCCGATCTCCCCGCGCTGATCGCCGAGGCGCGCGCGGCCGAGATCCCGCTCGCCGGGCTGATGTGCGTGCCCCCGGCGGGGGTCGAGGCGGCGCCCTACTTCGCTCTCCTCGACAAACTGGCGCTCGATCAGGGCCTCGCCAATGGGCTCTCGATGGCCCACCCGGGCGCCTCTGCGCCCGGGCTCTCGATGGCCCACCCGGGCGCCCCTGCGCCTGGGCTCTCGATGGGCATGAGCGACGATTTCGAGACCGCCGTGATGCTCGGCGCCACGCATGTCCGCGTCGGCTCGGCGCTGTTCGGGGCGCGGGGATGAGCGGGCCGGCGGACCTGTTCGCCGCCCAACGCGCCGATCTCGCGCGCCTGGCCAGCCGCAGCCGGTTGCGCGCACTGAGCCCCCGTGCGGGTGTGGATTTCGCCTCGAACGACTATCTGGGCCTCGCCGAATCGCCTGAACTGGCCGCCGCCGCTGCCGAGGCGCTGGCGCGCGGGGTGCCCCTGGGTTCGGGCGGATCGCGCCTCCTGCGCGGCAATCATCCCGAGCATGAGGCTTTGGAATCCGAGGCCGCCGCGTTTTTCGGCGCCGAGGCCGCGCTGTTCCTGCCCACGGGATATACCGCCAACTCGGCCTTGTTCGCCACACTCCCCCGCGCGGGCGACCTGATCGTGGCCGATGCGCTGATCCACGCCAGCATGCACGAGGGGCTGCGGCTGACCCGCGCGGCGCATGTATTCTTCGCCCACAACAACGCACAGGCCTGCGCAGAGGCCATCGCCACATGGCGCAACGAAGGGGGCACCGGCCGCGTGTGGATCGCCGCCGAATCGCTCTACTCGATGGATGGCGACACCGCGCCGCTGGCCGATCTGCAAACCGTGGCCCGCGCCCACGACGCCATCCTGATCGTCGACGAAGCCCATGCCACCGGTATCGCCGGGCCCGGCGGGCGCGGTCTCATCGCCGCCACCGGCCCGCGCGACCCCAACACCATCACCCTCCACACACTGGGCAAAGGCCTCGGCTGCGAGGGCGCACTCCTCACCGGCCCCGCGATCCTGCGCGAGAGCCTGATCAACCGCGCGCGCGGCTTCATCTTCTCCACCGCCCCTTCGCCATTGATCGCCGCCGTCGCCCGCACCGCGCTGCGGATCAGCGCCGCCGCCGATGACCGCCGCGCCGCGCTCAACGCCCGCATCGCCGCCGCCCGCGCCGCGCTCGAACCACTGGGCGCGCAGAGCCACGACACCCCGATCATGCCGCTGATCCTCGGCGCCGACGCGCGCGCCATGGCCATCGCCGCCCGCCTGCAAGCCGCCGGCTTCGACGTGCGTGGCATCCGTCCGCCGACGGTGCCGCTGGGCACCAGCCGCCTGCGCATCGTCATCACCCTCAACGCCGGCGTCGAGGATATTCTCGACCTCGCCGCCACCCTGCAACAGGCTCTCGCATGACTGCGTACATCGTCACCGGCACCGATACCGATATCGGCAAGTCCGTCCTCGCCGCCGGCCTCGCCGGGGCATTGCTGCGCCGGCATGGCGCGGCGCGCTATTGGAAGCCGGTGCAGGCCGGCCTCGCCGATGGCACCGACAGCGACACCATCGCCCGCCTTGCCCCCGGCGTGCTTGTCCACCCCGAGGCCTACCGCCTCGCACTCCCCGCCTCGCCGCATGAGGCCGCCGCCGCCGAGGGGATCGTCCTCGATCCGGCGCGCCTTGTGCCGCCCACCGGCGACGGGCCGCTGGTGATCGAGGGCGCGGGCGGGGCATTTGTCCCCTTGGTCGCCCCGCCGCACGGCGCGCCGGTGCTCTATGCCGATCTGTTCGCGCGCTGGGGCCTGCCGGTGATCGTCGCCGCGCGCACATATCTCGGCACGATCAACCACACCCTGCTCACCATCGAGGCCCTGCGCGCGCGCGGCTGCGTCATCGCCGGCGTCGCCTTCATCGGCGATGCCAACCCCGAGAGCGAGCGCGTGATCCCCGCGATCAGCGGCGTGCCCGCGCTGGGCCGGCTGCCGCGCCTGTCGCCGCTCACCGCCGAAACCCTTGCCGCCGCGATGACGGCATTGGTGCTGCCATGACGCGCCATCCGATCTGGCACCCCTTCACCCAGCATGGCCTCGGTGAGCCGATCCCGAAAGTCGTCCGCGCCGAGGGGGCGAGCCTGTGGACCGAAGATGGCACGCGCATCGTCGATGCGATCAGCTCTTGGTGGGTCACCACCCACGGCCACTGCCACCCGAAGATCGCCGCCGCCATCGCGCATCAGGCCACCCGGCTCGACCAGTTGATCTTCGCCGGGTGGACCCACGAACCCGCCGAAACGCTGGCCGCCGGCCTGATCGAGATGGTCGGGGACGCATTGCAAGCCCCCGACGCGCTCCCCCACGTGTTTTTCTCGGATTCAGGCTCCACGGCGGTCGAAGTGGCGCTGAAGATGGCGCTGGGGTTCTGGGCCAACCGGGGCATCGCCCGCCACCGCGTGATCGTGATGGAGCACAGCTATCACGGCGACACCATCGGCGCGATGAGCGTGGGCGAGCGCGGCGTCTACAACGCGGCCTACAGCCCGCTACTGTTCGATGTCGGCCGGGTGCCCTGGCCCGCCCCCGGCGCCGCGCAGGCCACGCTGGACGCGCTGCGCACCGAATGCGCCCGGCCCGATGCCGCCGCCTTCATCGTCGAGCCGCTGGTGTTGGGCGCGGGGGGCATGTTGTTCTATCCGCCGGCCGTGCTGGCCGAGATGCGCGCGATCTGCGCCGAAGCCGGCGTGCTGTTCATCGCCGACGAGGTGATGACCGGTTGGGGCCGGACCGGCACCTTTCTGGCGATGGAACAGGCGGGCGTCGCGCCGGATATCCTGTGTTTGGCCAAGGGGATCACCGGGGGGGCGATTCCCCTCGCCGTGACGCTGGCCAGCGCGCCGGTGTTCAACGCCCACTGCGCGCCAGACCGGGCCAAGACGTTCTACCACTCGTCCAGCTACACCGCGAACCCGATCGCCTGCGCCGCCGCCGTCGCCAATCTGGCGATCTGGCGCGAGGAACCCGTGCGCGGGCGCATCGCCGCCTTGTCCGCCGCGCAGGCCAAGGCCGCCGCGTGGCTGGCGGGGGTGCCGGGCGTGGCCGCTGTGCGCACCTGCGGCACGTTGTTGGCGCTCGATTACGCCGTGCCTGAGGGCGGGTATCTGTCGGCGTTGCAACCGCGTCTGTTGGCCTTCTTCCGCGAGCGGGGGTTGTTGATCCGGCCCCTGGGCCATACCGCCTACCTGATGCCGCCCTATTGCATCACGCCCGAGGATCTGGCGCGGTGCCATCAGGCCTTGGCCGATGCGGCGGGGTTGGCTTGATTTCCTCCCCCACACACATCATTACGTATGTCGGGATCGACGGGGGACGAAATGCGCGTTTTGATCGGCTGGTTTATGGCATTGGCCATGACTGTGGCACTGAGCGGCTGCAATTTTCTGGACACTCCCGCACCTGAAAACCCCGCCGCCCGTCAGGTCATGCTGGGCGCAGTGGCCGATCTCGAAACCGGCAACAGCACCGATCTCCTCGCCCGCCTCGTTCCCGAACTTCGCCCTAAGCTTGCCAATGCCATCGCCAGTATGCAGGCCGCATTACCCAGCGGCTCACCGCGCACGGAAAGCGTTGTGTTTGCGGACTCCCGCTCCATCCAGAACAATGGCACCCAATTTCACATTGATCGATACACGGTCGAAGTCGCGGCTGGCGGACGTTATGCCTATGTCCGGGGCGAAGTGACCTCACAGACGGGTCATCCAGCGCTAACCGCGATCTACATCAACGCGATGCCGATGCCTTATCGCGAATTTACCGGCATCACGTTCAGCCACATGACCGTGGGGAAATGGCTGATCCTTCTGGGGGCAATTTTGTCGCCAGTGGTCACGATTGCCGCGTGGGTTGTCCTTTGGCGCAGCCAGGCCTTCATCCGGAAATGGCCTTGGGCCATCGCGATTGCCGTATCCATATTCCAGATCACGTTGCGTTGGCCCGATGGGGCTTTCAACATTCAGCCGATTTATTTTCAGCTTCTCGGCTCGGGCTTTATGAAATCCACCTACCCCGTGGATGGCCCGTGGATGATTTCGGTCGCCCTGCCGGTCTTCGCGATTTGGGTTATCGTCCACGATTATCGCGCGCGCCGACGCGCTGCATACGGATTTTGAAACAGGCCGACCTTTCCCCCGCCCTCGCCGCGAAGCGGCCCCCAAAACCTGCCCTAACACCAAACAATACGCCCACCACTTCCCACCACCCAAAAAGGAATGGGATTGCAAAGGGCCCCCGCCCTTTGCCCGCCGGAGGCCTATTTCCGACCCGCCGCCAAATCCATCCGCATGAACTGGTTATGCGGGCTCGGCAGGTAATCCGCGAAAGCACCGCAGGCCACGAACCCCGCGCTGCGATAGAGCGCCATCGCCGGCGCGTGCAGTCTCGCCGTCCCGGTTTCGAGGCTCAGCCGCGCATAGCCGCGCCGCCGCGCCTCGGCGATCACGTGGTCCAGCAGCGCGCGCCCCACGCCCGTGCCGCGCGCAGAGGGGGCGGCGCGCATGGATTTGACCTCGCCGTGCGTTGCATCCAGTTGCTTCAGCGCCGCGAAGCCGGCCAGATCGTTGTCGCGCCACGCCGTCCAGAAGGTCACGCGCGGATCGGACAGGCCCGTGGCATCGAGCGCATTGGCATGATCGCCCATCACCGCTTGCAGATCCGCGAGGTGATAGGCCAGCAATGCCCTGACATGCGGCGCGGTTGGGTCGTCGTTCCTGATATCCATGTCCATTCCTTGCGGCAGATTGCGCGGCCGGGCGGTCATGAACGCGGCGGGGCGGGCTGACAACACGCCCTCCGGCGAATCCCGCATCCCCCGGTCGCGGCGGCCTTAACCATCCCCGGCATATCCCATCGGCGCGCCCCGCCGATGAAGGATACCCGCCGCCCATGACCCTGCTGATCCACAGCATGTCGGAGTTCTCCGACATCATCCTCCGGATCCTGACCGCCGCCGGCGCGCGCAATGTCGCGGAAATCGGCGCGGAGTTCGGCGGGATGTCCACCCATCTCGCCGCATACACCGCCGGGCGCGGCGGCACGCTGACCAGCATCGACCCGGCGCCCAAGCCCGAATTCCTTGCCTGGGCCGCGCAAAACCCCAACGTGCGCCACATTGCCGAGCCCAGCCCGGGGGCGCTCGACCAGACCGGGGATGTGGACGCGTGGCTGGTGGATGGCGACCACAACTGGTTCACCGTCTATAACGAACTGCACCGCATCGATAAACTCAGCGCCCGCGACGGCAAGCCGCTGCTCGTGCTGCTTCACGACGTTGGCTGGCCCTGCGCGCGGCGCGACCTGTACTACGCCCCCGATCAGATCCCCGAGGCCTTTCGCCACCCGCTGAGCCACGAGGGGGGCGCCACCCCCGGCATCAGCGCGCTGACCCCGCATCGCGGGTTTCGCGGCATGGGGCACTTTGCCTTCGCCGAGCACGAAGGCGGCCCGCGCAACGGCGTGAAAACCGCGATCGAGGATTTCTGCGCGGACAAGCTGGGGGCCGGCGGCGATCTCGCCTATGCCGAGGTGCCGGCGGTGTTCGGGCTCGGCGTGCTGTTCGCGCTGAACGCGCCGTGGACCAGCGCCGTCGCCGACATCATCACGCCCTATCACCAGAACCGCCTGATCGCGCGGTTGGAAGAGAACCGGCTGGCCAATTACCTGGCGGTGATCGATTGGCAGGATCGGGCGGGTTGAGGGTTTTTAGGATGGGTTGAAGGGAGATAGGGGACATGCGAGGGGCACACCCCTCGCGCTCCCGGGCCTTTTTGGGTGGGGCCAAGGCCTAGGCCGTGGTGACGATTTAACTATTTCAGCCATATAGCGATGGCTGCGAGTTTGACGAAGCCCATGAAGTTTGCGAGCAGCTTGTCGTATCGGGTTGCCACTCGTCGGAACTGCTTGAGTTTGGC